>JAABUY010001694.1_pt1 | contig 28435 bp, 24 predicted proteins | sample 5560271 | NCBI WGS metagenome assembly JAABUY01 (sample SAMN10711886, study PRJNA513374) | rock metagenome | isolation source: Antarctica rocks | place: Antarctica: Victoria Land, University Valley | reverse complement strand
ATTGAACACGCCCATCTCCTTAGGGGAGATGGCTTGTCTATATACTGCTAGATCGCCGTGCTCGCCGGGGTCGCCGCGAGCATGGTGAGCTGATAGATCTCCCAGAGGTCTATTGCCTCGCTGAGGTTGCCACAAGCATATTGAGCTGGGCGACCTTATACCCGTGAATACGCTGTACCCGCGTATATCTAGTTACTACATAACCTCTACTGGGTATGGCCGTAACAAGTCTCAACATCACTGAAAGAAACTGCAAAGATAAGGATTTCTGATGCTGATGCTGATGCTGATGAGAAAGTGTAAATTTGAATGAGATGAGATGATGAAGATGTTGTGAATATTGATGACATAAAAAAGAGAAAAGACAGTGTAATTAATAATGAGATTCTCTTCTTTAACAGATCAGCTAACATAATCTTTATGTTGATGAGTAATGCATAAATTGTTGCTTTATTCTTATTAACAGTCTTTATTCACATTTGAATAGCTGCAGAGTTGAGAATCTCATGAATGTTGTTGTAAGAAAGACAGTAGTGATTATAGTTGAAGCATATCTTGTTATTACATTAATAGTGAACAACAATAGTATTTAATGTATAATCAATGTTCTTTAAAGTCTTTATATGTTGATCTGCATTCTCTTTATATATTACAGTAGCTGTTCTCTGATATTTGTTAGCAAAGACATTAAAAATCAATGAAGAAAGAAGATAGATTTATACTTAATGTTTAAACTTATTTTTCTTCTTTATAACTTCTTTTTTCACTGACTTCTCACTTACTGTAATGATATTCTCTGCTGTCTTTCTATTTCAGTCAATTCTTATAATAATTATTATTTCTTTTCTTTTATTACTGTTTCATAATTTAACAAGATTCTTCACTTTCTGTTAGTCATTTATGTCTCTAAAAATTACAGTGATCACAGCATTCTTTTTTGCAGTTAAACAGTTGATCTTAATTTTTGTTCAATGTCTATAATAAAAGTATTTTCTCTCATTACAGTATTTCTTAATCACTGCTGACTGCTTAAGATCTTAAATTCTTTATATAAAGCTCTTTTCTTTCTCATTCAATTTGAAGACATTTAAGTTCTCATTCATCAATTTCTCATTCAGATATACTGTGTGAAACACAGTATATTGTATGAATGACATTGAATCTTTGTTGACAGTAACATTAAGATTGAAGATCTCAATAAGATCATCATCAAGATTCAGTGAACAGGCTGATGTGAATACTGATATGAGTACTGATTTTTGCATTACAGAAGACTTCTTCTTTACAGAAGAAGTCTTTGCAAGAATCTTTCATTTTGTCATAGTGATGATGATGATGATGATGTTGAGAAAGGCAGTGAGGTCAATTTTGTGAATGATGATTAGAAAAAAGGAAATTTAGGCAGATTTTACTGTTTATTTTCTACAAATTCTTGCTATGCGCCCCTTGGAGCCAACATTCTAAGAATAGCTGTACTTCGTATGTTGTAGAATCGAGTATAAGAGTGACATACTAAGCTTTCTGGAGCCAAGAAGAGGGACTAATATGGTCACAAGATAATGACTTACTACCCTTGGGTCACTGGTGACAACGGTGTAGTAGTATCAAACACACGGTCTTGGAACCATGAAATGAATGTTTTCAACGCATAGCCCTCTGCCGCGCTGGCGCCTTGGCCGAAACATCCCACGGCCTATGTCGCCGAGCTTCACTCTCGTCTCGTAACGCCAGCGGGTCCGAATCCCCGCGCTGCTCGTGATCTAACCTCGACTGGACGACCCTCCGCAACGCCTGCAACCTCGCAAACGCCGCCTCCATTTCCTCCATCTCCCACACCGCCGCCAGACTCCGGCCCTTTTCCCCAGCCTTCACGGCGTCCCTGTCCCACGCCGGCAGTTTCAGAATATCCACCGTTTGTTGGCTGAACTCCACGTCATGCTCGTCCATCTCAGTTAGAAGATCGGCCATGGCACGCATGTTGTCGTACACGAGCCAGTGGATACTGAGGAGTTCGTTGTAGAGCGCCGTCGTGGCCCCGAGTACGAATGAAGTCGGCCCCGCACGTTTGATTGCGGGGAGAATGTTGAGCGCTAAAGGGGATGTGGGGAATTTGTCGTGCAGCAAGCGTAGCGCAAGGAGGCAGTGCGAAGGGTAATTGGGGCCCACGATCTCGAGGACACGCAGCACTCCCTTCTCGGGAATTGGCTCTGCGTCTGCATCTATCGAGGCTTTCTCTGCTTGGTCAGGTTTTGGTGTCTGTGACTTCTCCGGCGCTAACTCAGCTCCGGCTTCCGTCTCAAGGTCCTTGACCGTAGGTAAGGCTTCCTTCGCGGCTCGGCTGTGTCTCGGCGCCTGTGGGGTCTTTGACTTTCTCTCTCCTGAAAATGTCGCCTCAAGCTTCTTCATCGTAGTAAAGACTTCTTCCTCCAGAACGTTCCAGAGTTGGAAATCCGTCTCTGCGCTTCTGAGAAGCCCTTCCACTTTGCGCAATTGCACCTGACGCTCCTGCCGTATAACCCGCTCGTAAACGTTCGTTTCCGACCCTAGCCTCGGCGACTGTCGTACTGCAGAGAGGCGTTGCCGAATTCGAATATCTCGTTGCGCTCGGTGTGCTAGGATTCCACTGGTCCTAGCGGCAGCTTCCCGTAAGGGTTTAGGATACCGGGTGAGGAAGAATCTCTGGTGGGCCTCAAGAGACTGAAAAGCCTGTCTCTTATCCCTCCTGTTGGCTTTGTTCATCGCCGAATCTACTGCGGCGCCAAAGATGCTGCTTAAATCTTCCTCTGATCCTTCCTCCTCTTCCGCCTCCTCGAGAAAATCTTCGTCTCCCTCTTCTGACTCTGGTAATGATTTGACGAGTTTGTCAAAAAGACGTGTAAATACAGCCTGCTCAGAGGCTGTGATCGTGGAGTCGCGGCTGCGAGGTGCGATCTGCTCTTGACTGTCTTCCTCGAGTTCGTCCGGGAAAAGAGAACGAGCTCGCGGCCTTTCATGGTCCCCAATCTCTCCGGTATCTTCGAACTCAAACGGAATATCGTGTCGAGAAGGGGGCTGAGTTCTCGAAGTAGCTAAATGGCGGTAGGTCTGGCTATTGGCACTTTGGCGTTGCCGATGCTGTTCTCCGCCCCATAGCAGCGGCTGCAGAGTTCGAGTCTGGTATAGAAATGGCAGAAGGGTCGAGTTGCGTGCACTTCTTCCGGCCCGCGCGCATCCACTGACAACAGCGGGACCTTTCGAGGCCATCCTCACAGTATCTATTGTTGTCACGATTTCGAATGTCTGGGGGAGCTTTCTTCGGAGATCTAAGATCTCATTTGATTAGCGGCTTGGCACCTACCCAATCTCAATCACTTCCAGAACGCGTCCCGCCAATTCACGCGCCGCGATGACCTCATTCCGAGACAACCTACGATCAATTCTCACTTTATCCCCGTGAAGGTTAACTGGAAATAAATAAGCATGGCGCGCGGATCAGCCCCTCCATTGAGTGAATATGAACTACAACGCCAAGCCAACATCGCAGAACGCGACGCCCTGCTCAAACAACTTGCCCTTGATGCCGCTTCCGCAGGCCTTGCGCCGAAGCCTATATCAAAACGTTCGACCAATGGCGATCGCTCACATAAGCGGAAGACGCCGGTAAAGAAAGTGATAGAAGAGGTGTTGCCACGACGGACATCCTCTCGACTAGCGGGCCTGACGGCGGACAGCGAGTTCGCAAAGCGCAAAGCCGAGGACGAGTATGTTGCAGTACAGGAAGCCGCAAGAGCCAAGCGGCAAAGGGTCTCGGGGGATCTGGATTTAAGGGATATACTTGTGGCTGGGAAACAGTGGGACAAGAGCGAGAACTTCTTAGTGGATGTGGTCAACAGAGCGGGCAAGCCCTACGAGAGGACGTTCGGCGAAAGGGAGGTGGAAGAGACGTCTGATAAGGGATTGAAAGCATTGAGGGAGCAGATGAATGGACTGGAGCTCTACGAAGAGTTCGAACCAAACAGTGAGGTGTCCCTTAACCTCTCCACGAGGCTCAATCGCTGAGCGAAGCTCAACCAGGAATAAAAATCACCCCCGAGCGCATCTACTCCCTCGGCTTCCACCCAACCGCCGACAAACCCCTGGTCTTCGCCGGCGACAAGATGGGCAACCTCGGCATCTTCGACGCCTCCCAAACCGCATCCGCCACCAAAACCGAAACCGTCAAGACCGAAGACCCCGACTCCGACGCCGACGACCCCGACTCGGAACCCGCCATCACAAGCTTCAAGCTGCACACCCGCACGATCGGCGCCTTCCACTTCAGCCCAGCCGACTCCAACCACCTCTACACCGCCTCCTACGACTCCTCCATCCGCAAACTCGATCTGGCCGCCAGCCGCGCCGTCGAGATCTACGCCCCGACCTCCCCAGACCTCGACGAACCCCTCTCCGGCGTCGAAATCGCCAGCACGGACCCGCACACCCTCTACTTCTCGCGCCTCGACGGCTGCTTCGGCCGGCACGACACGCGCGCTGCCCCGCACAGCACGGACGTCTACCAGCTCTCCGATAAGAAAATCGGCGGCTTCTCCCTGCACCCGCGACTCCCGCACCTCGTCGCCACCGCCTCGCTGGACCGCTACATGCGGCTGTGGGACCTGCGCAAGATCAGCGGCAGAGGCGAGGGGAGGGCGCCGGCGCTGGTCGGCGAGCACGAGTCGCGCCTGTCCGTCTCGCACGCGGCTTTCAATGCTGCTGGCCAGGTCGCGACGGCGTCGTATGACGATACGATTAAGATCCATTCCTGTCCTGACGCCGGGTCGTGGGCTGTTGGGCAGGAGTTGAATGAGGCGGAGATGAAGCCGTCGACGACGATCAAGCATAACAATCAGACGGGCAGATGGGTTACCATGTTAGTCTCCTTGGCTTCCCCTCTCTCTTCCCTCCTGATTTTCACCCCACCGATCGCAACCCCAACCCCAAGTAAACCCCCGTACAAAACTGACCAGCGAGCCACAACACAGTCTCCGCCCACAATGGCAAGCCAACCCGTCCGCAGGCGTGCAGAAGTTCGTCATCGGCAACATGAACCGCTTCGTCGACATTTACACGGCCACGGGCCAGCAGCTCGCTCAGCTCGGTAGCCCGAACATCACGGCCGTGCCCGCTGTGGCTGTCTTTCATCCGTGTAGGGATTGGGTGGCGGGGGGGACGGCGAGCGGGAAGCTGTGTCTGTGGCTGTGAGGGGGCGTGTGGGGAAGGGGGTGGGGTTAGGGGGAAGCGGGTTATGGAAGAGCAATCTACTAAGGTAAGAAGGCGAGGGACAACGTTGGTGGAAGAAGGGGGAAGGAGCGAAGAAGGGACGTTTGTGTGGGGTGATCTTATTAGGAAGATGGGAGCTCTGGAATAGGAACGTTTACTGGGAAGAATACTGCGAGGATGCTTTCTGTAGATGAATGGGCGTGTTTTGCAGTGCAGCATTCGGTTTGGAGCGGTTTTCTATTAGCACTGCCTTACGGTTCCTTGCTGTGGATTCGCAACGTTTTCCCTTGGGATGTCTGATAGGCTTGTTATGGAAGGGAAATAGGTGTCACGGCTTGTATAGATCCACGTCTCATACAACAACCCCATATGAGCGAATTAACGCCGATGAGATCTTTTCACGGTCCGGAGCGAATAGAACGCTCTACTCGAAGGACTCTGCCCCGTGCGATGAATTATCGACACTCTGCCCTAGTTTATCTCGGTGATCAGACCGAGTTTCCATCTCGTTAAGTTGTACATAACCTCCCCAACCAGACTGCGTACATTCAAATCTATGTACACGATGTCCAGCCCTCCGTTAACCTGTGCCAGTCCACTCCAAGAGCCGTCTGAGAGATCCAGTCGACGGAATGGCTGAAAGTCCAACATCCTCACTTCTGGAGCGCAAGAAGACATCCGTGTAGACACTTCCGCGAAGAGTAGAGCCCCAGTCGAGTTCTGTTCATACCCATCCGAAACCTCCCATCGACGTCGCAGTTGAGATGCCAACATACTCACATCCCAAACATCTGAAGACTTAGAAATCCGTAGCACCACCTCTTCGCATTCTTCTTCACAGCAAGTATCTCGTCCGGCCAAGGCATCCAAAAACACTGCCCATCATGACCCGCCCAAGATATACTGCACATGCGAAACGTGCTCGAAGCGTTGCGTCAAAGACTCCATGCCACGCCCACATACAGTTCCCCACACCTTTTCTCCGGCATCTCGCGCGTTGAGTTTCCTTAATCAGATATCTCGACCAGACTTCTCCCCTCAGAATCCTTTGGATCTAGGTTCCCATCCCCACTCTTGCCATCGAACAAAGCCCGATATCCATTCGCCAGTCTCTGAACCACCGAACGCTGTCCCGGTTTCTGAGCAGGAGTCGATCGAGCTTGCAGCGCCGCCGGTGTAGTGTCAGGGTCAGCGGTATACTGGCGCGTTGTAGTGATGGTACGTGTGATTCTTGTCTCGGAGTGGGTAACCTGCCTTGTGAGTGTAGTCCGTGTGGGCGCTGGAGCGGACAAGGGCGCGGATAGTTCAAGAGCGGAGATTCGTCGATTGGGAATTCTGACTTCTATGTTTGAGAGGGATCGTCTCCCGAATTGGACTATTTCGTCGTCGGAAGTGAGATCGATGACTTTTATCTGCGGTTGCTGCTTCGTGGTATCAGGGGCAGGAGAAGACTTTAATAGGGTGGTTTCTCGAGGCAGAGGTTCTTGCTGGGATGAGGCGTTGGTGGTTCGTGTTCTATATATATCGTCCAAGGGCAGTTCATCAGGTTTGTTGGCCAGCCAAGCTTCCCTTAACGACATACCCAGCGCAACAGCGACAGGACGCGCGACGCTGTTTCCGATGATTTTCCACTGTTGTGCAGGCGTCCCAATAATGACTTCTTCGTCGGGGAACCCCTGTGCTCGGCGAGCCTCCATCACGGTCATCAGTCTGTGTTCATCCCAGTGAAGCGTTGCCCCACACCGCCCGTCTTGTGGACGAATGCCAGTGGTAAGGGTTGGGAACAAGCCGTCCGGTCTGAGACGGCGCCAAGTTGTTGCATCGTCGCTTCCACGGACGCCATTTTGCAGAGGGTACATGTCAACCTGAGGTTTGCTCATACAACCTCGTCGGTATGCTGTCATGAAAGTCTCACCATAAGGAAAGCGTGGAATATGGGATATTAGCACTCGAGTATGGGTGCTCTCAACCCGTGATGTGCGATGATCTGGGTATGGGATGCAAACAGAGACCCGGGAATCGCCAATACTTGATAGATCTGAGGTTGCTTCGGATGCTGTGACATATTTGTAGGGAGTTGCGCCAAACTGGCGCCGTCCAAAACCGATACCATTCGCCGCTTTGCCCAGACTTCGCTGCTTCATATTCGGGGGATGGGAATGAGAGGGTGCGGGATGTGGAGGCAGCTCGAGACCAGGCGCTGCAATGGATATGAACAGCCTTGACCGGCTTTGGGGAGCGCCAAAACTCCAGGCATCCAAATGTAACGGTCGCACCTGATAGCCCATGCCAACCAAGGTACAAAGCATCAGAGCGAAGATATTGTCATCGGGATCCTGGGCGCCCTGTTTGGCCATTGAGGTGACGTTCTCCAGTAACGCATACTTGGGCCGGTAGAAGTCAACGAATGCTGCTACTGCCGCCACCATGGAACACTGTTTCAGGGAATTGTCGCTGCCTCGGGCCTTGTTTGCCACCGAATAGCCTTGGCATGGACTCCCGGCTGAAATGAAGTCTACTTCCCCCACTTGGGCTATCTCCTTCGCGGAGGAGCCGTCCATTGATTGGGCTAGGTAGTCGTTGACAGAACCGTTATACAACTGCGTTACACCAGAGGCCGTTTCCCTTAGATTCGCACTATATGCATGCATCGCAGTTATATCCCAGTCGACTGCCCACTTGTTCGAGACTGAACCTCCTTCTTCCAGGCCACGCCCAAAGTTGCCTCCACCACAGAAGAGATCTAGACCGGTCATAACTGGTCTCACTGGTAGAGCCTGTGGGTCGAAGCCTTGTCTCAACGTCGTAGCCAAAGGTAAACGTAGAGGCTCTAGGGTCTTGGTGTCAGTCTGTCGGTAGGTGATGTAGTAGGCATCTGCAGTGCCGTCGCGGTTGTATGGGGCTGGTATCTGTGAGTTGTTCAGTTCTTCAACGGTGTAGAAGCGAACATGACATCGGCGTTCGACGGCGGATGCAGGTATGGTGAGGATATCATCAGTATAGACTAGTTCGTTCGGTCTAGCATCGCGGTGTTCAAGTTCAAAGTCTCGATTACGCCGCAATAACCGCCTGACTTGTATTCCATCCGAGAATGCAACGATCTCTACTGGCTCTAGAGTCTCGTGATCGTGCTCGTCCTCTAGCCCCAGCACGAGCACTGAGTCTCCAACTCGGTAGTCCTCCATAAGCTCTTCGATCTCGGATTTTGCCGATGCAGATCTGTGAACACAGACGAAGTCCGGGTTTTTGAGCGTGACAAAGGTTTCTTCATAGGTGTACTTTTGCCGCACAAAGTACTCGGTTGCTGTTTCCTGTGGGTGGGAGAAGAATGCTACTGAGACCTTGCAGATAACCTCACTCAACCTAAGCGTGTCGTCCTCGCAATTGCAGTTGTCCGAGAAGAAAAGCTCATTCTTGAAAGGATACCGACCTGTTGAGCATGTCGTGTCTGAGGGAGCATAGAGCCACAACACATCCAGAACGGTTTGGCCCTTCCGATCACACCGCAAGGCCTGCACGTAAGCAAACCACATATCAGCATGTCCTTTCCAAGCTGTCTTGTTGTCTTTCGAGACCCCAACGACATCCCCAACTTCTATCTGCTCTGGCGGTTGCGGTGTTTGATGTTCTCGACCGTTCCTGGTCAGGCCAATCTTAAATGTGGGCTTGAGCGCTCTTTCTGTGCCATAGCTTGCCTCTAGAACTTTGGCATATGGCTTGCGCGGTTCCAAAAATCGTGCCCACGAGATATGCTTGAAACATTCGTAGACAAACGGAGTGACAATTGTTGAGGTCTCCACACAGATCTGCGGCCTTACTCGGTTGAGCTCCAGGCTGTGAGCTTCAACGGATAATGGATGTTTGTCGAAGGACGTATCGCTCAGATCCCGTGCTTGGTTCCAGAGAAAACCAGCGTATGCAGCTATTGCACGACGAAAGTCTCTTCCGGGGTATTGAGCCCGCCACGCTTGGAATGAAGCGTCTTGTCCATGATGGTCATTGATCCAAGAGAAGAACTCGGTCTTGAAATCCTGCAAGCTAACATTATCATGGTTGTCCAAGAAATCCACAAAATGCTTGGAAAGGTCTGCGAGCCATAAGAACGGTTGGTGGTATCTCTCGTATTCTGGCGCTGGTTTGCCGAGCTGATACCATACGTCGAGTAGTGCCGACTGTTTCGTCTGGAGCCACATATCCGGACCGACTGTATGTTGGTCTGTGTCTCCGTATCCACCAATAGACAGAACGTCAAAGGGAACCTTTTGGACGTATCGACGAACAGATCCGTAACAGAGTACTCCATCCAATAGGTAGTTGTGATGACCTCTATAAGTGTGGAGGTTATGGAGCGATGTGAGCTCATCAGGATGTTTTCCTTGGCCGGGTCGGTAGATAGAGAACGCTGTGAGGACCAAAGAGAGATATGGTGTGCTATCAGAGGTTACGGAGTGTCCCTCAGCCCGGTCGTAGGCTGAAGCCTTTTCCGAGCAGTAATGCTAGTGAATAATTAGCTACAACAACATGTGAGCTGCAGTCAATAGTGCTCTACCATGAATTCAGTCAAAACATCCCTCTCTTGTGAGATAGGTAGCGGAGCTTGCCAGTCGTGATACTGCGACTTTGGGAAGACTAGAGAGGGTAGTCGGACTCCAGAGCACTGCTTCCGCTTCTTTGGTGGCCATGTTGTGTTCTCGATGTCCGCGTCCTCTTTCGACTGGTCCTTTAGTATTTCTTCGTTCCCCCAGTCAGTGTTGTCCTCAGCCCTCTTCCTTTTCTTGGCTGGCACCAGAACCGTAGGGATTTCCTCTCTGGATATCGATCCATGCCGATAGCCATATAGGGCATCAGAAGAGTTGGCAGCATCGACATTGTCCGGATCGCCGAGTACTTCGTCAAAGGTCCCTAAGATGTGTGGCATAATAGTACCGACGCGTACCGAAAGAGTGAGGATGACTGGAAGCTGGAATGTACACGGCAAAGTTTCAAGGTGACTGTTACAGGCAAATGAAGATCGTCCGTGCGAGATACGAAACAGCTGAAGGTTTTTTTAGAAGCCCTCCTGTTCAAGCAAAAAGTTCTTAGAAGGCGCGAATCCAGTTCGTCGCCGTTTGCTCACGAATTCTTTCAAAGTTGAGACGCGTTGTGATCTAGTGTTGTCGATGGTAGGAAAAGACCCAAAAATGAAAAGGAGCCAGAAGTGGGCAATGCTAATTGCGCAGAGCATGTAAAACCCACAATGCACGTCTGCAAAAGCTGGTGTACCACTATTGAGGAGGAACGCGTCGATAAACAATAAGGTATTGGGCTTAGGGTATTTCCAAGGGCGGCAGAAAGCGGGCCGATCCGTAAGCGGTGAAGCTCCATTCCACGTGGGAAAGAGGCCATGATGAGCTCCTGCTTTCATCTGATGAGATGTTGGTGGGTGGCTGTTGAACTTGCGTTGCGGCTCATCCTTTTGCTTCAGCCGCGACGATACCATCGTTGTTGTGCGACGTAGTGGGGCTCACTCCTCGTACTGTGTACTCCTGACCTTTACTGATCCGAGACTCATCTCATTGAGAGATAGTTTTGATAGGCTCAAATAATACTGCTGGTCCTGGATGTACAAAACTGTTTCTAGCGTATATCATACATCGAGCTGACAGTGATCGGACGGCAACAAGACCAATTGATACCATGATGATCGTGATCTTGCTATAGACACAGTCAAGATTGACCACAACAGCAGTCTTATACCGATAAGTACATAATCCCTTCCTACCCTATATATTGAGACACGACCGACCTGACCCCACCCAATGCACCCAATCAAACGTTACCATACGCTCGCTTCCATAATCCGAGATTTGGTCTCTCACTGTGCAACCGGCTCTTCTCCTTTCAGCATTTGTTCAATGTTCAACCTAACGCTGTACACTAAGTTTTCCGTCATTCCTTTCTCACGCATCTCCCCCCCACCACCATACCCCTGAATGTCACTATCCCCCGACATGTAGCCCTTACTCTTGTGGTGGAAGAAGTAAGGTGGGGTGACGCTCACACAGTTGGCGCCGTAGTGCTGATACCGACAAAGATCGGACAACGCCATGTCGAATGGACCACGGAGGCCGTCGACCGAAAGGGCGTACAACAGCTTCTGCGCACCTTTGTACGAAAGGGCATACGCAAAGGTGCAAATCGGTCCGCCGGTCCGATGTACGAAACGGGTATGCTCGGGATACTCTTTCCATCTGATGAAGCCTTTGAGCTTATCAAAGCCTGGAACTGTCATGTCGTCTTCGATGATGTATTTCCGTGTGTCGGGGGTTTCCAGCTTCGGTTCCATCATCTCCGGGAAATGCTCGCCGCAGTGACCGAGCCATAGAACATCCCACTCGCTGCCGTAAGGGCCGTCCGGGGCTGGCGAAGACGTTGTGTCCGCGATCTGGCGAGCACCGGGTGCGAATCTGGATAGTTGGGATTTGATGTTGACATCCCAGTCCACGTCATCTTCCATAATCAATGCTGAAGAAAGTCGATTTTCTATGATGGCTCGAATGGCGTTCATGTGGCTTCGCCACGAGCCCAGGTTGTTCTCCCAGAGCACCGTGCGGTTTGTCCCCTGCTCTGGGATCAGCAGTGATTTTCCGGGATGGAATCTATCGACATTCATACGAATGGGACTGCCTTGTCTGGTATTTCCTCCCCTCTGACCGCATTAATCCAGTCTAGCTTGAAGCCTGACAAGCTCGACGTCAATGCCAATGCATCTCGCTTGTCGGTCCGCTCTTTCAGGCCAACGACGTAGATCTTCTCGAACTAGGCGGCGTAACAAAGTCAGCCTTCCGTCACTGTTACTGATGCGGTCGTTGTCCGCAAGGCTTTCAATAGTCCTCTCCAAGGCTATACCAGAAAGGGAGATAGATCCGCTCACCCCGAGTGTTTCGTTCCAAACGCTCCCGAAGCCTTCATCCGCCGTGCTTTTATGGCCTGAGCTCCCAAAGATCTTCGATCCGTAGTGTGCAGCCTCTTCAGGGCGATAATGAAGTGCGCTGAACACGAAGATCACCAATACCACGACAGCGCCAATTACGACAGCAATCGGACCGGGTCTTGGTGTAAGCATATCAGGTCCGGCAAAGAGTCGGAAAGTGCAAGGGTCGAATCAGCCACGGTCTGAATGTTTCCGAATGGATAATAAGTTAACCGCCAAAATGATACAGAGAAAAGTCCGTCATTGAGCCGGATAGACAAAAGCAATGAGACGGCGGGATAGTCGATGTTTATAGCCGTAGTGGTCCATGAGGCGTATATTCGTACCACCTCAGGGGCTGAGATTATGTACCTATCCTTAAGGGTGGTGAGATCTTATCGGCGCGCTAATACAGTACCAGTTAGTCATCATCTTCGTCCTTGAAAGCCTTCAACGTCAACACGAATATCTGGACATTATTGCTATACACATATCCATTGAATTGAAGTGCAACATCTGTGTAAGGTAGCCTAGACATGGCCGTTATTCGCAATCACAGCGTACATAGCTTACTGTGTGCAACAACAAATACCAGCTGGAACATGCACACCATGTCTGGAACATGTGTCTGGAACGTGCACACCATGTGGACCTCACGATACTAACGCTGTCCAAACCACATGCTCTTTGCGCTAAGCCTAGCTGGTGTGTATGTACCATGGAAGCTGATCTTGCGCGACTGACTCCGTTATTTTATGGTGTGCAGATGAAATGAAACAACTCAAACGCGCAGGCAGCATCGTCCACCTAGTTATATAGTTGGACAAGACTATCCGTAAGATTCAGCTCGAACGGAATCCTCGTCTGATTCTCTGACAACAGGCCGACGGAGGCGGGTTCGGGTAGCTCCAGGCGGTTTTGGTTTCGTTAAGACCAACCGCGGGGAACAGTGCGATGCGCTGAGCGAGGCTGTTGACGGCGCTCCTCAATCCCTCCGGAGCCTCATAATAATGATTGAACCAGCCGATTGCGGCGCCTGTGGGTCCGTCAGACGTCTTTGCGGCTAGTGCGTACTCCTTGGCTCGGCCTTTATTCACCAACGAGCCTAGGAATAACTGCCCTCCGGACCACGGCAAATAGACCGAGGCCATTCTCGGTATGGCCTACGTGAGCCTTGGGTCCGGCGAAGCGCATGTCCATTTGTGCCGAAAGCTCGTGGCCAGCTCCGACGGCGCGACCGTTGATCTCGGCCATGAACCCCGTCGAAGTGATGCTTTGCAGAAGCTGAGTAACTTAGAACACATTTGCTGCACACTGCGGCGAAATCTGGAGAAGGATTTCAGAGGATGAAGTTGAGGTCTGTGTGCGCTAAGAAGAAGTCGTGCTGGCACTTGTCGAAGATGACGACCTTCGGAGGAGGTGTGGTCGGTACTGTGGCTCTAGGGAGACCAGGAAGTCATACAGATCCGTTACGAGATTGGTGTCGACCAGGCTGATGAGACGATTGTTGTATTTAACGCGGGTGATAGTTCCGCTGTCTTCAGGAGAGTGTGCCATATCGGGCCGGGCCGGTAGAGCTACGACGTCTGGCCCAACGGTAGTAGTTGTTATGGACGAAGCACCGAGGCAGGCGGCGGCTATCCTCGTGATACACCACATCGTGGTTGGATGTGGAGGTTTCTCAAGGCTGACTGGCTGGGGATATACTCCCGAGGTAACAATATGAGAGGGGGATCTTTAAGGCACTGTACCAAGAGGAGCGCCGAAAGCAAGATGTTCGAGGACAACCTTTACCTCGAAAGCTACTTGAGTTCAGTCTTTTATTCAGGGTCCTGATCTGTGTTTAGGATGGTTCGAAGTACAGTACAGTTCAGGACATCAGAAGCCGCAATCTAGCGGAGAAATGAATACGTCAAATTCCAAGCGAGAAATATCGATGTAGAGGGGGTAAGTTGCTAGGAAACGTCGACCACAGAAGAGTGCCAAGCTTGACTTCGAATACCAAGTCACAGTGGAATCGCCACGGTGAGTTTGCTAGCTCCCGTAAGAACTCATGTATCCGTAGGCCGTGAAACATACGCCATAAGAATCTGTTGGTCCCAATCCCGGACCTCCTCGTTCCAACCGGTCTGAAGACCTTGGAAGGACTGACAGCCATCCGCTTCGCCACAGCTCGGAAGACTTCCGGCAAAGCCATCCCAGGCCACCAAAGCACCATCTTCCCAAGTCTCTCATCATTCTGGGTCAGAACCCAATGTGGAAGGCATCGCTTATCATGCCATTGAACGTAAAAGAAATCCGCCTCATACAGCCACGAGCTCTTCGGTGTAGTCGTCAAGTTCAATGATCTTGAACATTTTACCCCATTTCGACCGGAAGTCTCCTCTCTTATACGCGCCGCTTGTATTCTGCCTGAAACTCACAAGCTCAACTTTCCAGCCTCTTTCCAAAGCCCGCTCGACCATCTTCAGAAAGCCTTGGGAGTACTCAGCTTCCGCCGCGTCTCCGGTGGCCAGAACCATGGTCGATGGCTCCTTGGAATCAACGATGCTTTCCATCATCTTCAGGTGTAGGATCTCGTCCACAGCCTGCTCAACCCATTTATGGGGAGCATACACAGCGGTCGTTTCAGATCCGCTGGACTGCTCGGAGGTACCATTTCCGCTAAGGTATTTCTTTTGACGAGGGGTAAGCTCCTTCGCTTTGTGTACTCTGTCAAGAATGTTCGTTTCGTAGCCAATCCGCTTGGCCTCGTCGATGGCAGGGAATCTGTCCGAACCAACTAGTACTCTTTTCGCACTCGGACGACCACGTTCTAAAATGAGTGTGAGATTATGGAAAGAGAACGGAACACGAGGAATGCGAGTAGATATCGACACGCCCCGCGAAGCCTTGAAAGATTCGTGGAAACCGATCATTATCTTGCTTGTTGTTAGTCGCAAGAAACGGCTTAGTAAATCTGACCCAGGCTTACATTGGACACATCAACAAAAACATGGACGGTGGTGGAAGCCAGACAATTGCTTGTCGGCAAACTCTTTGGAGCGCCTAACGCTGAAATGCAGTCCTTCTCTGCTGGGAATCGTTCGCAAAGACTCAAAACTAGCTTTGCCTTCTTTGCAGCTGCTGACAGATAATCTTGAGTGTCAGGCTGCCATCGCGTAGTGTGCTGACCAGACTTCGAAGTTGGCCAGTCCTTCGCTTTAGTATTTTTGGATGTCGACTTAGGTGGGACAGGATTGCCGTATGAGGTAGATTTCCTTCGATTATGTATGTTGCCATATAATATTTCATAAATGATGCTCTTGCGATCAGAAGAGTATTGTAGCTGCTGCAGTCCAGTATCGGATTCTTCACCGCTACTGGTTCTGATTATTGGAGGGCCACCATAGCTGGCTAGCTGTACCTCTTGGGCGGGGGCCTCTTCCCTTCGCTTCCTTTTGGATTTCTTCGTTCGGTTGCTAGGTTGTGGAGTTGCGTGGAGGGCCTCATCTTTCGGTGTGTCCTTTTCCTCGAGGCCGTCTTGTGGGTCGACAAGCTTGTGGAGTGCTTGCTCGCTGGGGAAATCACCAGAACTACCCCGACTTTCATCCGATAGACTGTCCCCGATTGCTAAACTGGGAGGCGCTATACTCAAAGGTGGAGTATCAAACGATTGGCCAAGAAACTCCCACAGCTTATCAAAATTCCCGAGGCTCTGCTCGCCGTTACATCCTCTGGCTTCTCCATCATCTGTCGGCTGGGTTATTGTCGACGGTAACGAGCCATTGTAAGCTATGAACGGATCATCCTTAGACGATAACGAGTAAATAAGATCAATGACAGGTGTGAGATCCCACGGATGGTCTACCGCTTGTGAGAGCATGTACTGAAGCCTAAGGTGGATGCAGCCTCCTTCGGTGGCGAGACTGATCTAATAGTTCGTTGTATGGTTTGGTAAGAGACTACCCTTGGCGGGTTCGGGAGGTGATTTGCAGCGCAAATGATAATCATATGTTCATTTGTGATAAAATCGAGAGCACTCATTGATCACTTCCATGATTGATAGACATTGTGTAGAATGGCGAAAAGGATGAGAGAGAGAGAGTTGAGATCAGAGGGGCAAAAGCACCAACGCTCCGCCTTCAACGAGTCATCGGCAGAGCTGCGGTCCGATGGACTAAACCGAAAACAGACAGACTAGCGGGATTACCCGCCTAGCCTCAGATCCAGCCACCGTATACCTCAACGATGGAACGACTATGATGCCACAATAATGAGAGGGTTTTGTAATTGCTTTGATCTTCGAGGAGATGTGTCCGTCAGCATAAACTTGTCAACTCATATATGTGGAGGCTCCTAAAACTCCAGTGCTAACACAGAAAGCTGAGTATCACATTGAAATAAATGATATGATATCACCATCATGGTGACATCGTGTTCGGCTACCGCATCTATGCTGTTCTTTGTCCAACTACAGCAGCTTTTTGAGTGAGCCAGCATAGTACGGTTCCACCGTGAACATTCTGGAGAAGATTCGAGGCCAACGAATGAAAGACTGTCTGGCTCTTATACCAGCACGGAACAGATGGGGTTCAACACCATTACTGAATATTTGATCCGACTGAATTCATGAACCGCATGGAGCCGTACGCCGACGCTTCATTTTCCATGCCATGAGTCTATAGCAATGGCTCGTCTAATCGCAGCTTGACCTCTTGAACAGCAACCTGTGAACACGTCTGCCAGACTTTATGTGTCTTTCAGCCACGCGGGAAACCCTGGCTGATGATTCTCAAGTGTATACCTCATGATGGCTTTAGTGCTCGCATGATCCACTCGTACACAGTCCACTACCAAGCTGTTTAGTGGAAGTTCCGCAACAATTTTCATGTTGCAACGTACTTGAACAGCGTTTACAATGAAGGCTCGGACACTGCAGACGCCCAGTCCGCGAAAGAAGACACGAATGCCTTCGACCATATAAGCATCCTTGGCAATCTCTATGGCGCCGCGCTGCATCAAATTGCCCACCCGCTTTTGCTGTGCTGACCCAGATAGGAGCTGCTGCTCTTGGTGATTCGGGATAGATTGCGTCTGGACTCTAGTTTTGATCACGTCCAGAGGGAAGATAGATGCCCACGTAACCACGCCTGCTAGGCCACCACACAATAGCACCTTTAGGGCTTTCTGTCTCTCTGTTTCATTCTCAGTCGTCATCCAATGTTTGCTTACTTCGTACGACCAGAAACTAGAAGTCTCAGCTACAGGACCAAGAGTACATCTGTGTCTCGTCATTACCTACTAAAACCCGTAACCCACAGCATCTCTGATACTGGTGACACTTCCACCACAGTATAGGCCTCTGATACCAGTAGCTCTTATTAAGTCCTTCGTAATGGTCCACGAGCTATGTCCACTGTCGCTCATCTGCGCCCGGCACTTGATCAGCTCCGTGGGTGCTGACACTACCCAAGTAGCTAAGCCCCCTGCAGCACCTGCAATCCATATCTTGGAGAGACTGACGCCTGAAAGATTGGTCAAATCTTCCAGGGAAGGATCCAGGAGCCTCAAAGAACGGTTGTATGATACGAAGAGGAGAGCATTGAGAGCCCCATAGCCCAGTAGAGGAGCTGTCACGCCTGCGAACCATAAGCATTGGGTAGGCGCAGTACTACATTCTCATCGCAGCATCGTACCCTTGGTCAGGGACGAAGCGTTCTCGAATTGGGCAGAGACCGACTGCGGTACCGAAGCTGCGATGGCCTCTCCGGCTTGCGAACGGACTTTTAATATGTCCAGCGGATTCCCAATGAGAATGCCTGCGGCGCCGCTGATGTAGCCCGCCCAAAAGTCCGAGGTCATAACTTAGAAAATAGAGCAACTCCTTTGGGTTCGATCAAAAGTTCATAGCGCATCATCGTATCCCGCCAATTGATCTGGATGTCAATCTTGCGACATGTTTGCCAGCGGACGAAGGTGACTTGAAACTAAGGTACTCATAGCTTGTGAATTGCCGGTGTGGGGCATCCTTACGACCTAGGGTGAGGTAATTCAATAGCGCTAAAAGTCACGTGCTCAGGTGTCTTCGACGCGTTCCGAGTGGCAAAGCTTCGCGTCATGTCTGATCTGGCCGAGTACCATACGCAACGAAAACAACAACTCTTGGCTTTGGCCAACTCACGTATATTCGGGATCGAAAGATTACTAAAAGTGATATTTGAGGGACAGCCATTGGTGAATTCGATCGAGTGATCTCATCGATGTAAATTTGTGCAACGCAGAAGTAGAAACACCCCAGCTTACCTGAGATAGGCACCGACCAAAGCCGCTTGTTGCTGGACTCGATAGTGAAAAGACGCCAACCTCACAGAAAGCAGGTCGACTCTACGGCGGAGGACCACAGTATATAGATCATCTGATCAAACCTTTCAGATGCCCCGGTACCGCCACACCGACTCGTGCATCTGAGAAGCCTGCCAGAAAACGGCGTAAAGTCAACTATGCGGGTGCAGATGGCAACGCCGAGGATGGAGAAAAGCCCTGGACGAACGAAGATCGTCTTGCGTTGGCCAATCGAGACATCAACAGATTTCCGGTCTTCAAGGTCAAGGATAAGGACACCACATTTCGACAACGCTTTGCAGTGCCCTTGATCAACAAGAGTACTGGAAGTTACAATCCATTCCGGCCTGCGCCAACACTTGGGATGAGGACGGGTGCGGTCTTTGTAGCCAAACCATTACACGACCCAAGCGGGGAGTTCGCAATTGTGCTGTATGATCCGACCATTGATGATAAGCCGGTATCAAACGATAAGACGGCGAACGAGGATGAAGAGGAGAAGCCGAAGCTTGATGTGCCTATTATGCACAAAAGTCTAGCGGATATACTGGGTTTGAAGAAGCAGGTGGCCGAGCATCCTAGGATACCAGTGGTCATTGATCCAAGGCTTACCAAAGTGTTAAGGCCACATCAAGTTGAAGGTGTGAAGGTAGGGCATTGAAAGCCTTGGCACATATAGCATACGGAATGCTAATGCAGCCGAATAGTTTCTCTATCGATGTACAACAGGTCTGGTCGAGAAGAATGCCAATGGTTGTATAATGGCTGATGAGATGGGGTTGGGTAAAACAGTGAGTGCTAATAACTGTCCGTAAGGCATCGTTACTAAAACGCACTAGTTGCAATGTATAGCATTGATGTGGACTTTGCTCAAGCAATCACCAGACGCAGGCAAATCCACAATACAGAAATGTGTGATTGCTTGCCCCTCAAGTCTGGTCAGGAACTGGGCGAATGAACTAGGTACGTGTGCGACGGGTCAAGTGCTATGTGCTTTTAATTGACTGTGGACAGTTAAGTGGCTTGGAAAGGACGCGATCACTCCTTTCGCCATCGACGGCAAGGCTTCGAAAGCGGAGCTGGTCTCGCAACTAAAGCAGTGGTCCATCGCCAGCGGTCGAGCTGTCGTCAGACCTGTTCTCATTGTCTCGTATGAGACATTACGACTGAACGTCGATGAGCTGAACAATACGCCTATTGGCCTTCTGCTCTGTGACGAAGGACATAGACTGAAGAACAGCGATAGCCAAACATTCAAAGCCCTGAACGCTCTCAACGTCGACAGAAGAGTCATTCTATCAGGAACACCGATTCAGAATGACTTGTCTGAATACTTCTCACTTCTCAATTTCGCGAATCCAAATCTTCTCGGTACGCAGATGGAGTTTCGCAAGAAGTATGAGCTGCCCATCCTTCGAGGGCGTGATGCCGCTGGCACAGATGCAGACCGCAAGAAAGGGGACGAGTGCCTAGCGGAGTTGCTGACGTTGGTCAACAAGTTCATCATCCGGCGCACAAACGACATCCTCTCCAAATACCTGCCGGTCAAGTACGAGCATGTCGTGTTTTGTAATCTTGCACCCTTTCAGCTGGATCTCTATAACTACTTTATTCAAAGCCCGGACATCAAGAGCTTACTCCGAGGAAAAGGAAGTCAACCTCTGAAAGCTATTGGAATGCTCAAGAAACTATGCAACCATCCCGACTTACTGGATCTCTCAACCGATCTGCCAGGCTGTGAGAAGTTCTTTCCCGACGATTATGTGCCGAAAGACGCAAGAGGCCGTGACCGGGACGTCAAGCCATGGTACTCAGGAAAGATGCAGGTCCTTGATAGGATGCTCGCCAGGATCCGACAAGACACGAATGATAAGATTGTTCTCATCAGTAACTATACGCAAACTCTCGACATCTTCGACAAGCTATGTCGATCTCGAGGTTACGGCTGTCTTCGTCTCGATGGGACGATGAACGTCAACAAGCGGCAGAAACTGGTCGACAAGTTCAACGACCCCGAAGGAGCAGAGTTTGTCTTCTTGCTGAGCAGCAAGGCTGGTGGGTGCGGTCTCAACCTGATCGGCGCCAATCGACTTGTCCTCTTCGACCCGGATTGGAACCCTGCTGCAGACCAGCAGGCTCTGGCGCGTGTATGGCGCGATGGGCAGAAGAAAGATTGTTTCGTGTACCGTTTCATCACTACTGGCTCCATCGAAGAGAAAATCTTCCAGCGCCAGTCACACAAACAGTCCCTGTCGTCCTGTGTGGTGGACTCGGCCGAAGACGTCGAAAGACACTTTACGCTAGACTCTCTGCGAGAGCTGTTCCAGTTCAAACCGGGCACTACGAGTGACACGCATGACACATTCAAATGCAAGAGGTGTAAGCCGGATGGGAGACAGTTCCTGAAGGCACCGGCTATGCTTTACGGAGACACGAGCTCTTGGAATCATTTTGTCAATGATGGTGGAACGGGCCCATTGGGGGCGATTCAGGACCTGTTGCTGAGGCAGGAGACGACGGAGAAGGATGTCAGTGCCGTGTTCCAATACATAAGCCATTGAGCGTTAGCCTGGAGTACTGGGACTCAGAAGGAGTGGCGTTGCAAGAACTTGTTAGTTCGCGTGCTCCTTATGGTGGCTTCGACTAGGTTAACGATCTTTATGACCATAGATCTCTATAATAACATTGAGATATAACAAGCGTACCTGGAAGTAGGGAAGCGGACCAAACACTACTCCAGACTCCATCCTCACTTTGTGTCTGAAATGATCTGCCGCGACTGACCTATGAGTTGAAAGCTGAATCAGTCACATTACTTGCACAAGAGATACCTTATACTACTGATTGATGATGGCATAGTACGGTTTGAGAAAGATAGTATTAACGGGGCTAATAATGGTCACTCACCAGTGGAGACCATAGCTAGTATTGATCGGCAACTCAAACCAATCATATCCCAAGACGCGCCGCGCATGCATCTGGCAGTTCAGGTAGAAATGTCCGCATCCGTTCTCGTCATACGGCCGCAAAAGTTGCGGGGCCCCAGAGTAGCGGCCTCGCCGGTATCGGCGCCGATGGTCTTCGTTTACAACCCCACTGATCAGCTGCATCTCGTAAGGGAGCCATACGGCGTATTCGAGGGCGAGATCGAAGAGGAACGTCGGGATGGCATCGAGTTCTTCGGCGATGTCCACGAGAATTTTGGCCCCCTTGTGGGGCCAGTAGTCTCCTACGTGATATGTCAGCGTCTTCTTGTCTTCTGAGACGTGAATCTTGTGAAATGGGAGTTCATATTTCCACGTCACGTGGTAGATCAAGGCCTGGCCTACCCAGGAGTCAAAGTCCATCTTCCGGGGCAGGTGGTGGAGGAAGCGTCGGAGGAAGTAGTCGTCGTATTGCGGGGAGTAGTCGTCATTGCGGGCCCATTCCGAGTCATTGCGGGCCCATTCCGAGTCATTGCGGGCCCATTCCCGAACGGCTTTGTCGAAGTGTCGCTCAAGGTGCCTGATGAGCCAATTTCTCGACCGTTCTTCTCCTTCTTCTTCGGTTTCCGGCCAATGTCCTTCTCTTGCCGGCCAGAGCGATTCGAGGTCCTGGGCGAAGCGGTAGTCTAGCACGTCCCGAGAAGCGTCTGCCATAGGGGTGTTATATTCCATGAACTCCGGGAGAGGAGGGGCGCCTTCTGTAGGCTCACCATTTCGATATTCAAGATCGTCCACTATCTGCAGGTAGGCGGATTCGTAGCGGCGCTCGGGGAGATCGACTAAGTAGCACATGTTGGCTGCTTGCTTTGATTTGAAGATTTTTCTTGGATTTCGGGTCCGATATGGTACAAGAAGTGGTTGATGAACCCAATATATATGTGTATCTTGAGACAGTGCATATTGCTGTAGAGAGACAATGCCCATTGTCATGGACCGTAAACAAAGACGATTTGTTAGTGACAAAGGAACAAGCGACTTAGGGCATTTGAAACAAAGAGACTTGGAGATTAGATCCCCTCCAAAGACATTGCGAATGCTTTATGAGAAGACCTGACAATGATGCCATTGTCTGCTAGGACTGTACGTTGATGCAGTTAGCAAGCACACTGGCGTCCACTCTTACAGACCTTGACGAGGATAACGTTATTGTATTTGCACATGGCGGCCCGGCCCGAATCCAACCAACCGTTCCGATTGGGTCGAGGAAACTTGCCCAAACAAAATGTCTGAACGCGTTCCACCAATTCACTCCCGTCCCCTCTGATGTAATTATTGTCATTATTGCTATAACCTGTTGATACTTCAGTGGAATATGAGTCTGAATTTATGTCCTGCATATGTTCTGGCCTAACACGATTGAATATCAGCCCTACCGTTACTGCGCAAATGGTTCTCCACATACTTGTGGACCAACCTTTGGTAGAGTCCGCAGTTACTTTGAACTCACTCAGGCGCTGATAAGCTACAGACATAGTACTGAGGACAACAAGACCGAACCATGGACCCAACTGTTCAGCGCTTACTTCAAGACAAGCTGTATGACAAGAGGAAACAGGGCGCTCTAGAGTAAGTTGCCTGCGACTGGTACCGAGAAGCGGTGGTTCGGTGACTGAAGCGGTATGTAGCGTCGAGAGAGTTCTCCGGGAGGCAAGCCTCAACAAGGAACAAGAGAAGGTCGCCAAGATAGTCCATCAGCTATGCCATGATTTCGCGTACGCTGTACATCAGCCTTATGCCCGGAATGGCGGTCTCATTGGCTTAGCTGCGGCAGCAATCGCCCTGGGCACGGTGCGACACTATTGCGCAGAAAGACCTTCATATTTGCTGACATCAACTATAGGATGAGGTTGCCCGATACTTGCCCGAGATAGTTCCACCCGTCCTAGCCTGCTTCAATGACCAAGATGCGAGAGTCAGGTACTACGCTTGCGAAAGCCTATACAACATTTCCAAGGTAGCGAAAGGGGAGATATTACTCTTCTTCAACGATGTGTTTGACGCTTTGTGCAAGGTGAGGTCTTCAGGAGTTCCATGAGTGCTCGGATACTAAGATTGGGAACTAGCTGGCTGGCGACGCCGAGCTATCTGTAAAGAACGGAGCTGAGCTTCTCGACCGCCTGATCAAAGATATTGTATCTGAATCTGCCGCAACCTACGTGTCCATCCTACAGGCTCCTGAAGAAGCCGCGGTAGATCCCGAGTCCGCTACGAATTCTACGGAACCATCTTTAGACATGCCCACAGCGTTCTCCCTGGCCAGGTTTATACCTCTTTTAAAAGAGCGAATATATGTCATCAATCCTTTCACACGTACTTTTCTTGTCTCATGGGTTACATTACTGGATACGATTCCTGATCTAGAGCTTGTTTTCTACTTACCGGCTTTCCTTGGTGGTCTTTTTCAATTCCTAAGTGATCCGAACAGAGATGTCCATGTTGCCACACAGGGAGCTTTGGAAAGGTTTCTCACTGAGATCAAGAAGATTGCCCGCATAAAGCGGGTCATCGCCGAAAGTCGTAAGAGTCGACGCCACAGCAGAGCCAAGGACTCCTTGTCCAGCGATACTGCCAGCACGCACATGGGTCAGAGCACGACCAATGACAAGCAAGACGGCTCGAGTCCAGAGGAGGACTCGGTAGGATCGACTGAGAGTTCCGCTCTCAACTCAGATGGAGATTGGATCCCGGGACAAGACATCCAAGTCGACCATCCTGCCATCTTGGAGATTCTTGTAGCCTTTCTAGATTCTTCGTCAGGTTTGGGTCCTCAATTCATCGTCGCTAGCTTTGACTGAAATTAACGTGCAGCAGAGGAGATCCAGCTCACTGCGCTTCGATGGATAGATATTTTCTTCGAAATTTGTCCCGAGGACATCTTACCATTCTTGCCTCGTCTACTGGCGAGAGTCCTACCTGCCATGGCAAACCAAGTGGAGCAGGTTCGACAGGCGGCAAATCGAGTCAACACGTCTTTGATGGGTTACATAGTCTCTCTGTCCGATGATACAACACCGAATGACGTTCGCCCGAGTCCACCAACGCGTACTCCAACCATCGCTGTTAAGGAGACTGACGTTCGGGGCCGTCGGCCCTCGACCCCTACCCCAAAGGCCCCAGTGGCTCCTGAAAATGAAGGAGGGGAAAGCAAGACTGAAGCAACCCAGGCGACTGTTCCCAAGCCTTCCCCCTCACCTTCTCCTTCCAAACCTAAAGTTGACCTAGACTACGCTGCCGCAGTCAATGCGTTGATACTGCAGTTCCTCAATGAGCATGAAGCGACGAGAGTGGCTGCCTTGGCCTGGCTGATAATGCTTCACAAGAAAGCGCCTCGCAAGGTGTTGGTCATGAACGACGGGACTTTCCCTGCACTTCTGAAGACATTATCGGATCCTTCGGAAGCTGTAGTCACACGCGATTTGCAACTTTTATCACAGATATCGAGAAACAGTGAAGATAGCTATTTCACTTCGTTCATGGTCAACCTACTACAACTTTTCTGCACAGATCGGAAGTTACTCGAAACGAGAGGGAATCTGGTCATCAGACAGCTTTGTGTTAGTCTGAGCCCGGAGCGTATATATAGAACGTTAGCGGATTGTCTAGAGAAGGATGAGGTGAGCGTTGGAATCGACGGTGAAGCTGATGTAGCTGACAGAAGTCTAGGATGTCGAGTTCGCCAGCATAATGGTTCAGAATCTCAATAACAATCTTATCACAGCACCCGAGTTGGCAGACATGCGAAAGCGTCTGAGAAATCTAGAAACTCGAGTAAGACTTCTGGTATTCTCAGTTACAATCGATCGTTCTGACGATGACTAGGATGGCCAAACATTCTTCGTTGCGCTGTTTCGGTCCTGGTGTCATAACGCGGTTGCCACGTTTTCATTATGCCTTCTTGCACAAGCCTATGAGCAGGCGTATAACCTACTCCAAATCTTGTAGGCGACACAATTCTTCTTGATTCCTGAACATGGCTAATCATTGCAGTGCGGAGTTGGAGATGACCATCAACATGCTCATCCAGATCGACAAGCTCGTTCAACTACTGGAATCCCCAGTCTTCACATGTAAGCAGATCCTACTCAAGATAACCCTTACGTATCAAACTGATGGCCTCTTACAGACCTCCGCCTTCAGCTCCTCGAACCCGAAAAATACCCTCATCTCTACAAATGCCTATACGGCCTCCTAATGCTCCTCCCCCAATCCTCCGCCTTCGCGGCCCTCAAAAATCGCCTCAACAGCGTCAGCGCTATCGGCTACCTGCACATTGCCCCCAGAGCGTACGCGACCTTCTCCCACCCTAACCCTTCCATCTCTCTCTATTTCTCCGACCTACCCGGCAGAAACCCCAACGCTAACCCCAGCCCATCCCGTAGTCCCGCCACCCCATCCTCCACCTTCGACCGCCCCAATCGCCTCAAAGCGCGCGAAGAGAGCATCATCAAATGGGCCGACCTCCTCGACAAATTCAAAACCGTCCAGGAAAAAGCCCGGCGCGGCCAACGGATGCTGCAGAACCGCTTGCTCGAAGACGGCGACGCCAGACATGGCGCCAACCTTTCGACGACGCAGCAAGACGGCATCGGCTCGGCGGGCGCCGGCGAAATCGCAGGTCGCAAAGATAGTATGACGCTTCTGGCGGATCTGCCGAGACAGCAGCCGCTGAGACCGCTGTCGGCGGGGAGTGTGGGTCAGAGAGCTGCTCAGCCGCTGGCGGGGCAGGGACCGGGCCAGGCGCAGGGGATGGGGATGGGGCATAAGCCGAAGTCGAGTTTGGGGAATCTGGGGAGGTTGGCGGGGGTGGGTGTGGGTGGGCCGATGAGGAAGATGAAGAGGTGAGAGGACCTCCGTGATGGGAATGGTGGTTGGGGAGCTTGCTTTGCATACTTCGGCATGGATCTGGCGTGTCTGAGCGCGTGGGGTTTCGTGTGTGCTGTGGATTTGACTTGGGATTGGGAGGGAGCATATATGCATGGACATGGTAGCTGAGCGGTATGGCTCTTTGGGGCTTTCGATGTCTCTCGATTTGAGTTGCGGACGGTCACTGTTGCGATATACCTTCACAATTTGAGAAGGGAGAAGTGAGGACAGGCCTTAATGTCAGATCATGCTAGATCGCGTATGATACAATCTTCCCGGCCCCGCTCATGTCCAGTACCGGACCACATCCCTTCGCACAGATGCAGTAGAAGCTTCACACAAACCCCTTGAAATCATCCGCATCTTTAAACTCGACCTTCCCATCGCGCCTAACGCTCGCCACGCTCAAATGCGCCGGAGTATCCCCGGCCCGCTTGGGTACTTTCTCGCCCTCTGCCCCCAATTCAGTTTTCGATGACGACGACGAGAGCGTCACGGCAGATCGGAGGGCGCCGGCGGGGGTATCTGCGATTTCGTTGACGTCACGGGCGGTGAGGACGTCGTTGAGACGGGAGGCGCGGGATTGAAGGAGGATTGTGGAAGGGCCATGGAATTGGAGGAATAGCTGGGTCGAGTCAGTTTGTGTGTAGGCACTGAAGATGGCTGCGGGTTGTTGTCGGTGTGTGGTTTTTGGGTGGAGGAGGAGTGGGAGCGGTGAAGCGAAGGTAACATACCCTGTCGCCCCAGATAGTGCGCCTTGACCATGTGCGGAGGGTAAACAGAAAATTTGTCAGGGCGCGCCAAGTGCCTGATTCGCGCATGACTCTGAAGAATTTTGTGTCTGGTACCAAGTTGCTCATGCTAGGGATTTGAAGGCGTAGGGTTGATGATTTGAGTCGGTAAGGTTGAGGGGGGTGTTGTGTGACTGTGTATGCAACGACATTGCTAAAACTTGATGTTAGTTGTCAACCTTGTGCCAGGTGGCGGGATCGCGTACCTCGGATGGGCAACGTATTCTTCGCCGGCCTTCAGATTGATCTGATAGACCTGCCCTTTGCCTACCAGTGCCAACAGTCCTCGGCCAGTGACCTGAGAGTCACCCCAGTGCGCCAAGCTCTTCAATAGTCAGCCTCGAATGATACCGTTAATTGAACTCGTCGAACGCACCATCTTCCCATTTACCGTTGGCCTGACAGATAGCGAGTGACCGGTCCATGCTAACAGTGCTTGCCGCTGAGTGACCATCCAGTCCAGGGTTCCGTCCAACTGTACTACGGCGAAGGAGGTAATGGTGGATTTCGTGGAGATGAGAGCTGTCAATGGGCTAGTTGATGATATCTGGGCATTGTCAATATCTTTGCTGAGACAGAGCTTATGCGATCTTACTCGCTGGTAAAGGAAAGGTATTCCGAGGACTGCCCGCCGAAACGGGCTAAGCATTGACAACGTCGAGACAGCCTGGATAAGCCATCAGCTTTCGTACCAGCGCATCAACATTCCCAACGACTACTGACATTTTCCGCATGCCCACTGACACCGACCAAGGTGCCCCTCCTAGTATACAGATTCTGAGAGGCGGATAATGAGACGGAAAGAAGGGAGTATGGTGAGCCAAGCACCTCGAATCGAGCGTCTGTAACCATGTCAGCTTGAGAAGAAGAAGTCTTATAGATTGGGCTCCAGCGTACCAGGGGAGTCGGCTGAGGAGGTGGCTGAAGAATTGGACAGAGCATCAACGTCGATCGTAGAGGATGTTGTGGAAGGGGCAGCATTGATCTGAAGGAAACGCCTCCAGCTCGGAGTCGCACATGATGTACTACATCGCACAGGATGCTTCAGTGACCTGCCGACAAGATCCAGCAAAGTACGTCGCATTGCTTTCATTACTTCTCGGCATTGGCTGTTGGCAGAGCTCTCTCAAACTGCAAGGATAAGTAAACCGCGGAGCTACAGCAATTCCTAGAATGTTGGCTCCTCAGTTCGCTCAGAACTTTTTGCAACTTTTTTTTGAAAATCACACTCAAATTCAGTGTTTTGATGTTAAAATCACAATAAACAAATAGTTTGCATAAAA
>JAABUY010001686.1_pt1 | contig 28524 bp, 31 predicted proteins | sample 5560271 | NCBI WGS metagenome assembly JAABUY01 (sample SAMN10711886, study PRJNA513374) | rock metagenome | isolation source: Antarctica rocks | place: Antarctica: Victoria Land, University Valley | reverse complement strand
ACGGATCGTGCCGTGCTTGCTGCCCACGAAGAGTCCGTGGCTCAACCCGATCGAGCCGAAGTGGCGGCATGGCAAGCAGCAGATCGTCGAACCCGCACGATTGCTGACCGCGCACGAGGTCGCGGAACGGGTCTGCGCCTGTTTCGACTGTCGTCATGAGGAGCATCTGTCTCTCCCACAAGAGGTTGCTTGATTATGCACTAGGATGGACAAATCTTGGTAAATCTGTACAACTTTGTGGTGCAAACTTTCTGTAGCGAAGTATCAAAAGATGTTGGAGTCCAGCCTAGCAGTTGACGTCATCATTTTTGTGGAGTACAGTATCTTTCAATACGAGGGCAGTAGTGATCCTGTACCTGCGGTTTGGTCACCCCGGTACGGGGCAGCAAATGGTGAAACCGGTCGTCGCCTCTGCAGTTTGCGGTCGGGTTTTTTTGTAAGGAGGAGCATGCTGTCGAAATGGGAAACCCCCTGCACATAGTCAACCATGATGGAGTGATCTATTCATAGTCAGTTTTCGTATATCGTCTTGCATTGTGCAGGGGACCTTGTGTGAACTCAGAGGATGCGAAGATCCAACGCCCGTAATGTGGTCACCTCGGCGTTTGGGGAGTGAGTGGTGAACCCGGCCAGAAGCGCGAGGAGCGCGGGTCGGGATTTCTTGTTGTATATACCGCGCCGATGATCTACACCGGTCCGACACGGACAACATGCGAGATGCATCGCCTGGCCGCGCGAAATCGGCGGCAATGTCGGAGGAGGAAAAGGAATGTATCAGACGAGTACACGCCGGGCGGCATTTCCCCGCCCCTCGCTCCGGGAACGCAAGAAACTGCAAACGCGGTCAGCGATCATCGGTCGTGCGGTCGAACTCTTTAACACGCAGGGGTTTTACAATACCTCCATTGACGACATCGCCGAAGCGGCGGATGTCAGTCGGGGTACGTTTTTCAACTATTTCGGCTATAAGGAAGCGGTAATCGTCGAGTTCGGGCGTGATTTGATGATTAACCTCACCGCGCAGGTGGACAAGCAGATTGCCGAGAATGTTAGCGCGGAGCGGATAATCTATCGGATCTGGCTCGAAGTCCGCTCGCTCCTGGAGGAGTACGGCGAGGCGGTCGTCGTCCTCTCGCACGAACTGCTGAACCCTGACGTGGAGCGCGCAGGGCGGGCGGCGCAGGCGTTCACACTCGCCGAATTGATCGAAAAGGTTACGGCGACCGGGCAGCGCTCCGGTCGCTTCCGCTCCAGCCTCAACGCCGGGCAGTTCGGGCAGTTGGTGGCGACACTGATCGTCGTCAGTGTCGCCACACAGTACCACACGAATGACATGGAAGCGGCGGACGCCTATATGCGCCAAAGTTTGAATGTCATCTTCCACGGCGCAATGCCCGAAGGTGTCACACGCAAAGATGACTGGATGAAGTAACAATGAGCAATGAGCAATGAGAGGCCGCAAACTCCTCATTGCTCAGAGCGCCGCGAGCAACCTAGCACAAGCGAGGGCTTCCTCCCAGACCTGCCCGACACTCTGGACAGACCACCAGGCGGATAGTACGGCCCGGACGATTCCCCATCCGCGCACGCGCCTGCGATCGAGAGTCAGTTCCTCGGCCAGTTGATCCACGCGACGGGCGAGGATGCGCCCCGGATGGGGCGCGGCGAGGAGATGCGGCTGCGGATTGTAGAGCAGCGCCCCCGTTTCGTAGGCTGGCTCGCCCGCCACCCCCTTCGGATCAATCGCCAACCACGGTTGCCGCTGCGCCGCGAGGATATTGTCATAGTGCAGATCGCCGTGTAGTAGGATCGGCGCGTGCGCGGAGGCGGTCAACGCAGGGACGAGGCTCTCTACTTCTTCGATGATCGCTCTGGGAAACGGGCCGGTCCCGCCACCATAGTGGGATCGCAGCGTGCACAGATCGGCGTTCCAGTCCGCCATTGTGGCGAATGAATGATCGGGCGGAAGCGGCCGCCACACCTGCCGCATGACGCTGGCGGCGATGGCCGTTGCCCGCTCGTCGTCTGTCATAGTGATGGCGGTCAGTGGTGTGCCCGGCGCACACCGCTCCACCAGTAACGCCTCATCGTACGGGTCACTCGCGAGTAATCGCGCGATGCCGCGCCCATTGAACAGCCGCAGAGCTGCCACTTCCGACGCGAAGCCGTCGTTTGGTACATGGATTTTGAGGATCGACGCCGTATCATCGGTGCGGCGTACGGCGACAACGTAGTTATGTGACAGCGGCGTGGCTGGTGGGCCGAGCGTCAGCCCCCACTGCTCCGCGCACGCATCCAGAATCGCCGGGAGCCGCGCGAGCCAGGCAGAACCGGATGTACCAGAACGCCTGATCGTCGCGCGGACAAAATCATCGGGGATACTGGGCATGCGCATCGTTTCTCCGCGTTCCAAGTTACAGATGCGTGCCGCAATCGTGTTAGCAGCCTGGCGTCGGTGTCACGGTACCGGGGCCGACGGTTGGGGATGGTGTGACCGTACCGGTCGGCGTACCAGTTGCGCGAGCACGCGCCGTCGCGGTGATGCACGCAGCAGTGACGGTGCTTGCTGCGCTACTACCTGCTGCGGTGACAGTGCCACCAACAGTGGTTGCTGCCGCGTTCACAGTTGGACCGGCCTGCGTCGCGGCGCTCGCCACGCTGCTACCTGCCGCGTTGATCGTCGGCGCGAGGCTCGTCGCGAGGCCCGTGATGGTGCTCACGGCGGAGTTAACTGTTGGCGCGGCGCTCGTTGCCGCACCTGCTGCGGATGTCACTGCCGCGTTGATGGTCGGGGCGGCGCTTGTCGCGGCGCCGGTTACGGTGGTCGCCGCTGCACTCGTCGTGGCAGTCGCACCCGTACTGCTACAGGCCGCGAGGATCGGCAATAGGCCAAAGAGCATCAGGCCACAGAATCGTCCAATCTTCCATCGAGAACCCGTCATCGCAATCTCCTTCACGTATGCGCCGCATAACCCACAATCCCTCTTTGCTGTATGCACAACCGATGCCAACTGCGCGGAGCGGACACTTCTCGCAGTGCCATGCGATACTCCTGGGCATGAGGGAGGGCGACGTGACGATTGCAGCGGTGTGTGCGGAATTCGGTATCGGTGCGCCGGTCGCCGTCGAGCGGGTGGGCGCGGGGTATTTAAACCGCGATGAGGCAGTGACGCTCGTGGACGGGCGGCAATTCTTTCTGAAAGGATCGCGTCATGGCGACCCGCGCGTTGTGGAGGCGGAACATGCCGTCATTCGCCATGCCGCCGCGCAAGGACTGCCGACACCGCTGCCATGGATGACTGCCGATGGTCGGAGTGTCGTCGTCGTGGATGGGATGCCGTGGAGCGCACACCCGTTCATCGTTGGGGAGACATTGAGGGGACCGGAAACCGCGCGCACGCTCGGCAGACTGCTCGCGGAGACGCACTGCGCGCTCGCTTCCTGCCCGACAACCGGCTTGACGTTCGCGGAGGGGCCGCTCGACTGGTCAACGGCGGCGACCCTTGCGGAGATGACGACAATCGAGGAGCACATCGCGGCGCGCGCGGCGGCAGGTAGGGCGGATGCCTTTGATGCTTTCACGCGCGGGGCGTTCGACACGCTTCGGCGAGCGCTCCGCGACGCGCCACCGCCGGAGGCATTCGCATGGCTGCCGCGACAGATCATCCACGGCGATTTTTACCCACCGAACCTGCTCTGCGACCCGCCCGGCATGCCCGTCGCGGTGCTCGATTGGGAGTTCGCGACGGTGCGCCCGCGTGTCTGGGATGTCGCGCGGGCGATTGCCTTCACCTTCCTCGGCGTGCATGATGACGCGACCAATGTCGCGGCGGCGCGGGTATGCGTCGCGGCGTATCGGGAGATCGCGTCGCTCTCGGACGACGAACTGGCGGCGGGGATCGCCCTCTACCGCTGGCGCACGGCGCACAATCTCGCCAAGTATCGCTGGCACGACGAACGCGGCCCACAACCGACTGACGCCTTAGCGCCCGGCGATCTCGCGCTCGTTTGCTGGTTGCATGAACATGGAGAGGCATTCACACGGTATCTGGCGGGCGACGACCCTAATTCCCCACCTGCCCAAAGGGCGCCCGGCTTCCCCAGCGGGGAAGGGAGAGGACGGGAGATGTATTGAAGCGGTATGGTTTCCGGGCAACGTGTGTAGTAATCAGGGCTTTTCCCACTCGGTGCGGCTGATCCCCGCTTTGCGAAGGATCTGCTGCAAGAGGCTGATATTGATGTCGCCCTGGTGCGGATTGGGTATCGGGAGTCGGCGTGGCCTTGCATCATGTACTCGTGGCTGCCGCCGGGATAGGGGCCGGTCCAGCCGAACTCTTTGAGATTCGTGAAGAGATCGCGGCGCTTAATCGGGCGGATTGGCGGCATCAGGCGGCGACGCCGACGTTGATCGCAATACCGTCAATTGGGGGAATCTCATACCACCAATCATCGCTCGCTTCTTCGGATGATGTGGTGCGTTCGATGCCCCAGGGATTATTGATCGTCTGGCGGTAGTTGATCCCGGAAGGGGAGGGGCAGGAGTTCCTGTTCCGGTTGGTTGCGCTCCGCCGCACTGCGCTGGTGCGGGGAGGCCCAGACGCCCCGCGCGCGCGCGACAGTTCCTCTGCGGAAGACCCAGCGCGAGCGGTCGAGCCGCCCATCCCGCTCCGCGCGAATCAGCCAGTTGCGCAGCGCGACCCCGACGGTAACGAAGACGATGAGCGCGATTGTCTCCAACGCCCCGATTGATCCCAAGTACCGCATCACACGCCTCCGCTTCCTCACGCATTCGTGCATGAGGATGATAGCATGATGACTATTCTATCGCGGGAAGCGATGGTTTGGGGTCGTGATGGTCAGTGACGAAAACACATGAACGCAAAGACGAGATGAGACAAGGGGCTGGGGGCAAGTAGCGTAACTGACGCCGTTCAGGGTAGCATGGGCGAGGGCCACTGGTCGCGGCGGCGCAACAAGGAGTGAGCGATGGTCCGGATTCTGCACATCCATGCGACGACTGCTTCAATGCAGTCGGATATTCGCAATGCGTACGTGAACTTCAGCGAGATGACGACCTCAGTGGTCGCGATTGTCACGGATGTGGTGCGGCATGGCAGGCCGGTGATCGGCTATGGATTCAACTCGAACGGGCGGTACGCCGCGACCGGGCTGCTGAAAGAGCGCTTTCTCCCGCGCCTCGAACGTGCCGCGCCCACATCGCTTCTCACCGACGCCGGGGATAATCTTGATCCGCACCGTATCTGGCAGACGATGATGACGGGCGAGAAGCCGGGCGGGCATGGCGAGCGGGCCGTCGCCGTTGGAACGGTAGATATGGCGGTCTGGGATGCGGTCGCCAAGATCGAAGAAAAACCGCTCTACCATGTGCTCGCTGATCGCTACCGGGGCGGAGTGGTGGACGAAAAGGTCTTTGTCTACGCGGCAGGCGGCTACTATCAGCCGGACAAGAACCTCCATGTCTTGCAGGACGAGATGCGTGGCTACCTCGACCTCGGCTATACCGTCGTCAAGATGAAGATCGGCGGCGCGCCGCTGAAAGAAGACCTGGAGCGGATCGAGGCGGTACTGACGGTCGTCGGGGAGGGGGCATCACTAGCGGTGGACGCAAATGGCCGGTTCGATCGCCAGACCGCACTCGCCTACGCGGACGCCCTCGCTCCCTATCATCTGCGGTGGTACGAGGAAGCGGGTGACCCGCTCGATTTCGAGATTCAGGCAGCGCTCGGTCGCGCCTACGAGCCGCCACTGGCGACGGGTGAAAATCTCTTCTCGATGTCGGACGCGCGCAATCTCCTCCGCTACGGCGGCATGCGGCCCGACCGCGATGTCTTGCAGTTTGATCCTGTCCTCAGTTACGGCCTCGTGGAATACCTGCGCACGCTGGAGCAATTGCAGGAATATGGATGGTCGGCACGGCGTGTGATCCCGCATGGCGGCCACCAGATGGCGCTCAATCTCGCGGCGGGGTTAGGGTTGGGTGGCAATGAGTCGTATCCGGGTGTCTTCCAGCCATTCGGCGGCTTCGCGGACATGATCCCGGTCGAATCGGGGTACGTGCGGCCGTCCGAGGCACCCGGGATCGGCTTCGAGGAGAAGGCAGCATTGTACAAGGTTTTTCGTTCACTCATGGAGTAAGACAAGTTACTGGTATGGAAAACCCACTGACCCACCGTTGTCCCTATTGCGGGCGCACGCTCACCCAGCCAACCGAGAGTACACCAATTCCGACCGGCCGCGCGAGCAGGCTGAGGCGCCCAGTCTACGTGGAAACCCGCGCGCGGGACATCAACATCGGCCTCGCGCTTGGGTTGGCGGTCGTGGTGTTTATGGACATCGGCGTCTTCGTGCGGCGCGATGTCACGGCGTTCGGCTTCTCAACGAATGTGCTCGTCGCAGGTGGCCTGACGCTGCTGCTCGCCCTCTGGTACTGGCGAATGCGCGTAGACACCGCCGCCACGAACGCGGAAGAACACGCCGCTTACACGAAGCGCATGGCGACATGGAATCACACCTGGTACTGCGCCCACTGCGACGCTGTCTTCGTGCGCGAGTGAATGTCTGGATCAATGCCTGGAAGATCCTTCTGCACACTCTCGTACCGCTCTATCACCGATCACCAGGGAAAATATGCGAATCGTGGATTCCTCGGATACGCGCTAGACGGATACTGTCGATCTCCATACAGCGGCAATCGTTATCTTGTACGAGCAGTGTGCAGCGAGGATAGCATGGGGATCACGGATAATTCGTGCAAGCGGTTCAGCGCCAAGATTTCCGATAACTGCAAGCCAATACTGTTCACCGCGATATTCGGCTTCTGACCATTCGCGGTCTGTAAATTGAATATCTCCGCGATGCTGCTTCATACCTTTGACCTCAAAAGCAAGTTCGGGCCTTTTGTCAATGCCGAAATCGAATCCGAGTGCGGCTTGACGCAGGTCAATTACTTGAGAAGAAGTGAATCCCACCAATTCCTCACTATGCTTGAGGAAATACTCTTCTGCTCTACGACCAGTAAGCAGTCGTTCCGCGACATTGTATGCAACGCGTGTCGTTACCGCAAGAGAATCGATGGCAGCACCGACCGCACCTTCATCCCGGGATAGAATCCGTGTGATGAGTTCGAGTAGAGCATCATTGCTGACAACCTCTGAGTTCATCGAGCACGCGCTGGCGACTCGGTCGCAATCTATCGGTGTTACGATGCCACCCTCGCCGTGGATTTAAGTGTACGGATGGACTGCACCCCTGAGACCAGACCAACGGTTAAGTCAACGTCTCCCGGATCGCGGTAGACTGACCGCATCGAGAGGAGTACTGGAATGCCGGGACGAAGCCATAATCGTGAGTTCAAGTTGAGCGTCTGTCGGCAGATCGCCAGCGGCGAGAAGCGGGCAGCCCAAGTTTGTCGCGAGCACGGTCTCGCGGAAAGTCTGCTCTTAGGCTGGCGCAAGGAGTATCGCGAGCGCGGCGAAGCGGCGTTCGGACCGCATCAAGCAGGAGAACCGGAAGCATTGGCACAGAAAGTCGCCGAGTTGGAACGCTTCTGCGGGCAACTGGCACTGGAGAACGCGGTGCTAAAAAAAGCCTTGGCACGAACCACGTCGGGGAGCGTCACGCCGTGATTGCCGAAGCGGTCGCCGCCCCTTCCTCCTTGTCGGTGCGTCATCTTTGCGCGCTGCTCGATGTGAATCGGGCCTGGTATTACGCGCGATCGGTCGCCGGGAGCGCGGAGGATGCGACCGAGTCCGTCCGGCTGCGGGATGCGATCGAGCGGATTGTCCTCGCCTTTCCTGGCTACGGGTATCGGCGGGTGACGCACGCCTTGGCGCGAGAAGGCTGGGCGGTCATTCACAAGCGAGTGCTCCGAGTGATGCGGGAAGAATCCTTGCTGTGTCACCTGAAACGACGGTTCGTGCCGACGACGGATTCCGGCCACCATTGGCGAACCTATCCGAATCTCATGAAAGGGCTGACCCTCACGGCACCGAATCAGGTCTGGGTCACGGACATCACCTACATTCGGTTGCCGACGACCTTTGTTTACCTGGCGGCGATCCTCGATGCCTACTCGCGCCGCTGCGTCGGTTGGGCGCTGTCGCGCTGGATCGATACCGACCTGACACTGGCCGCACTGACGATGGCGTTGGTGAGTCGGCAACCGGTGCCGGGATTGATCCACCATTCCGATCGCGGGGTGCAATACGCGAGCGGACTGTATGTGGAGCGACTGGAAGGAGTCGGTGCGCGGGTCAGTATGGCGGCACGGGGCAATCCTTACGAGAACGCCCAGGCGGAGAGTTTCTTCAAGACGCTCAAACACGAGGAGGTGTATCTGAAGGAATATCGAACATTCGAAGACGCACTGATGAACCTCGAACCGTTCATCGAAGACGTGTATAACACGAAGCGACTGCATTCGCGCTTGGGCTATCGGCCGCCGGTCGAGTTCGAAGTGGCGTGGACAATGACGGGAAAGGTTGACTTGCCCACTGGTCTGGTACAGGGGGTTCACTCCAGGATCGAACTCATCGCGGAGGTTCCGAAGGCTCATCGGGGGACAAGAGAGCACACTCCCAGCCTCCGTATAGACTTGCCTCTATGTCTGAAGATGTCGAGCTGTTAGATACTTCAAATCCAAGCGACTCATAGCGTAACCGATGACGATAGATTCAATATCGAGTCGGGTATGCACTTCTTCGTCAGACATCGGCACGCCCTTTCTAATTGAATGGCAAGCAACGCGTATTTTTGTCTTGTCTCATCTTCGGTTGGTGCTCTGTCCAAACTAGCCTGTCATACGGACGAGGCCAATACCGGCGAAGAACTCGGCTGCTCGTGGGCGCGTATGACGATCAATCATCCTGAACCTCTCTGGCAAAACGCTTATCCTGTACGTGTATCCCTTACTTTGTAATTATATTACACTGGCAGGCCCACCCATAAAGCGATGCGTTTGTACCGCTTCAATCACTCCACACAGGCGTGCCAATTTCTCCCTTTTTCGCCAGCCTATAACCCAATCTCGTTCATTTCTATAGCGGGGATAAGGCCGCCCTGGTGACATTAGGGATTTAGGTCCTGATAAATCAGGAGCAGGTCGTTATTCTGCTGGGCGATGATCTGCTGCAGGAGGATCAATGATTGGAGTAGAACGGCCTGCCGTTGCGCGTCCGTCGTTGCTCCCGCATATGCATCCTGGACTTTCTGATTGAACTGGTTAAGGGAGGTCTGTGCATTGGTAACGGTGTCCTTGACCTCCGCTGCTGTCGTTGGTTTCAGCGCGATCTTCTGCACCTGCACCTGCTGGACACCCGACGCGGCTTTCGGATGAAAGGTGTTGATGCCCTGAAAAACGGTGAGCGCGAGGAGCAGCGCCGCGATGACCCCGAGCAGTACCGTTGTCATCGGATTGCCCTGTCGCACGGCGGTTGACGGCGCCAGGGGCGTGATCGTCGTGTTTGCCGCTGACCAATCCCGACCGGGAACAGTCGGGCCGGTGGGTGGGATCGGTGGCGGCGGGACATAGCGCCCGCCCTCGTAGGGACGCGGGGGCTCCGTCATGCCGCCGGGCGGCGCGGGCTGCGGCGCGGGGATGCGTGGGGGATAGGAGGGATACGCTGCGGGCTGTGCGGATGGCCCCGGCGGGCGCTGCGGCGGCGCGGCGAACCGGGGCGGTGGTTGCGGGGCGCCGAAGGTCGGCAAAGGTGGCGGCGTGACAGGAGCGCGCGGCACGGGCGGTGGTGTATCGGGTGCGTCAGGCTTCGGCATATCGTCTGGGTGCGCGGATTGCGAAGGGGGTGTCTGATTCACGCGACGCTCCTTGGATAAGGCACACATTCGATGTGCGTATGCTACCACACAGGAGAGTGCTGAGCGCTGAGTGCTGAGAAATGAGAGGGCGCAGACGATTACCCTGCCTTATTGCTCATTGCTGCGTGTGTGGCACAATGTGTGCAGCGGAGGAATGACACTGTTTCCGCAGCCGTGCGGGGATCAGCACGTTACCGATGGAGGAATGCCCATGGCTACCATGACCGCGACCACAACGCCGACGACCGACGAATTGGAGAACCTCGCGCGCCTCGTCCGCTACTACAGCATGGTTTCGACGACGAAGGCCGGGTCGGGGCACCCAACCTCGTCCATGTCCGCCGCCGATTTGATGACTGCCGTCTTCTTCCGCGAGATGCAGTACAACTTCGATGACGCCCGCCAGCCGAACAACGACCGGGTGATCTTCTCGAAGGGGCACGCCTCGCCGCTCTTGTATTCGCTCTATACCGTCGCCGGGGCAGTCAGCGAGGACGAGTTGATGACGCTGCGGAAGTTCGGTAGCCGCCTCGAAGGGCACCCGACCTCGCGACTGCCGTGGGTCGAGGCGGCGACGGGTTCGCTCGGTCAGGGGCTTTCGATCGGCGTCGGTGAGGCGATCAGCGGTAAGTACCTCGATAAGCAGGACTTCACTGTCTATGTCTTGATGGGTGACGGCGAGATGGCGGAAGGATCGCTCTGGGAAGCGTTCGCCTGCGCCGCGAACTACAAACTCGATAACCTGATTGGCATCGTGGATGTCAACCGCCTCGGCCAGAGCCAGCCAACGGCGTACCAGCACAACATTGGTGTCTATGCCGACCGCGTCAAGGCCTTTGGTTGGCATACTATCGAGGTGGACGGGAACGATATGGCAGCAGTCTGCCGTGCGTTTGATGAGGCGAAGACGATCAAGGATCAGCCGGTCGCACTGATCGCGAACACGGTCAAGGGCAAGGGCGTACCGTTCATCGCCGACCAGGATGGCTGGCACGGCAAAGCGCTCAATGAGGAGCAACTGAAGCAGGCCCTCAAGGAACTCGGCCCGGTCAATACCGAACTACGTGGCGGCGTGCGCCAGCCGAAGCCGCTACGCGATACTACCCCCGCCTTCAAACAGCCCGCTGCGCCGGACTACAAACTCGGCGAGATGCTCGCTACGCGCCGCGCGTATGGCAACGGCTTGAAGAAACTAGGCGACGCGAATGCACACGTCGTCGCGCTCGACGGCGACGTGAAGAACTCGTCGTACTCGGAAATCTTCCAGAAGGCGCATCCGGATCACTTCTTCGAGATGTTTATCGCGGAGCAGAACATGGTCGGCGTCGCGGTCGGATTGGCGCGGATGAAGAAGCGGCCCTTCGTCTCGACCTTCGCTGCCTTCTTCAGCCGCGCCTACGATCAGATTCGCATGGGCGCGCTCTCCGAGGCGAACATGGTACTCACCGGCTCGCACGCCGGGGTCTCCATCGGTGAAGATGGCGCGTCGCAGATGGGCCTCGAAGAACTGGCGATGATGCGTGCCGTCCACGGCAGCACCGTGCTCTATCCGTCGGACGCGGTCGCGACCGAGCGGTTGCTGGCGGAAGCGGCGCAGCAGGACGGCGTGGTGTATATGCAGACAACGCGTGCCGATACGCCTGTCATCTATGATAACAACGAGCAGTTTCCTATCGGTGGTGCGAAGATCGTCAAGCAGTCTGACAAGGATGCCGTCACCGTGATCGGTGCGGGCATCACGCTCGCTGAGGCAGTCAAGGCGTACGATATGCTGAAGACGGAAGGGACGAATATCCGCGTCGTGGATGCCTACAGCGTCAAGCCGATTGACGCGAAGACGATCAGCGAATGTGCCCACGCGACGCACAATCGCGTGATCGTCGTCGAGGATCACTGGTTCGAGGGCGGCCTTGGCGATGCAGTGCTCAACGTCTTCGCCACTGACCCTGAGGTCTCCGTGACGAAACTCGCTGTCACCAAGACGCCGCACTCCGGCAAGCCCGCCGAACTGCTTGCCTATGAGGGTATTGACGCGAACGGGATCGCCGCAACGGTGCGCGAACTGGCGAAGTAGCGCCGTTCGCGATGCGCGAGCGGGAGGGGTTTGTGCCCCTCCCGTTTCTGTTGTAGGCAAGTGATCGGAGAAAGAATAGTGCCGGTGATCGCGGCCTTCGACGGGATAACGATCACGACGTACTTCAAAGACCATCCGCCGCCGCATTTTCACGCGCGGTATGGTGAGTATGAGGCGAAGTTCTTCATCGTTGATGGAACACTACTCGATGGAGTCTTCCCAAGGATTTCTCGGCGGCGCGTCACCGAGTGGGCGCGTCGACATCAGGAAGAACTGGCACTAAACTGGCAGCGTGCGGAGCAGCGACAATCACTCCACCGCATCGGGGACGAATAGGAGCATCATGTGGAAACAACGAGTACCGCCGAGGAACTTGAGATTGCGGGAACCTGGCGACCACAACGCATCATCAAAGTGGAAGTGGATACGCACATACCGTTTGTCGTGATGCTGACTTTCAAGGATGGCTATCGCGCGCGCATTAATCTTCACGATGATTGTGCCGACAATCTCGGTGTCGTTCTCCGCGATTCCGAAGCGTTCCGCGAACTGTATGTTGATAATGAACTTGGCACCATCGCTTGGCCGAACGGCTTTGACTACGATCCTGATACTCTCCGAATGCTCGCTATTGAACAGCATCCCAACGACCCGGCAGCGGTGCCGGAGCCACTGCAATGATGTCCTTATTCTGATCGCCGAGAGCCGAAGACCCCTTATTCCGCCACGCCGCACCAGTCGAGGATGAAGCCAGCAAGGACTTTGGCGGTCGGGACGAGGGAATTGAGGTCCAGCCACTCGTTGGCGGCGTGGCCATTGTCGCCCGTCGCGCCGTAGCAGCCGGCCGGGACGCCGACGAAGTTGTAGTAGCGCATGTCGCAGATTGACGTCTGCACACGGGACGGCATCTCTGTCCCATGCACGCGCCGGTGATTCGCCGCGAGTAGTTGCACGGACGGCTCGTCCATCGCAACGACCGAGCCGCTGCTCTGAAAGCCATCGTACGTGATGACCGGCGGGTGTGCGCGGAGCCAGGCGTCTGCCTGCGCGGTGGCATGGATCGCGCCCTCAACGGCAACGCGCGTCTCCGCGACCGTCTGGCCGGGAAAGAAACTGACGCGGCAGTGCAGTTCGCACGCGCCGGGTACTGTGCTCGGCCAGTCGCCACCCCGAATCACGCCGATGTTCAGGTTAATAGGGTGCGTGACGTGCGCGAACGCCGGATGCACGTTCGTGTTCATCTCCTCACCCAATGCTTCGAGCGCGCGGATGATTGGCACTGCTTTCGAGATCGCGTTGACGCCCCGCCATGCATCGAGCGCATGCCACGACTTGCCCTCAATCGCGACTCGGAACCACATCACGCCGAGGTGCGCCCGTGTGAACCAGCCGCACTCCGGCTCGGTGACGACCGCCGCATCAGCCCGGTGGCGGAGGCTGGCCGCGAGCGCGCCGTTGCCCGTGCATTCCTCCTCGATCACGCTATGGATGATGAGGTTACCCTTCAGCCGGATACCGAGGTCGAACAGTACGCGCGCGAGGAACAGGTTGATCGCGACGCCGCTCTTCATGTCGTGCGCGCCGCGCCCGTACATCCGGTCGCCAATAATCTCTGCGCCCCATGGGTCGTGCGTCCACGCGGAGACGGGCTCCGGGCTGACCACATCAATATGTCCGTTGAGAATCAGCGACCGCCCACCGCCCGCGCCTGGCGCGATCCCCGCGACATTTGGCCGCCCCGTGAACGGTACCCCGCTGTCACCCGCATTCGGCAACTGTTTCACGGAGTCGTCGAGCTCCCAAACATCAGCCTCCATCCCGGAGCCGCGCACATGCTCCGCGACATACGCCTGTGCCGCCGCCTCCTGCCCGAGCAGACTTGGTCGCCGCACCAATGCCGCGACTGTCTCCACCATCTCATCCCGCCGCCCCGTAATCGCATCCCACACCCGCTCTCTCAGCCGCGCATCAGCCATTAGTTACTCCGTTGACAAACCGAATGAACTGCGGAGACGCAGAGGACGCAGAGAAACACAGAGAAAGAAAAGAGGGCAACGGTAAAAGCGTCTATCTCCCTTCCTTCTCTCTCCTCTTCCCTCTCTGCGTCCACTGCGTCCTCTGCGGTTCAAACGTCCCTCATTCCACACGGTAGCGGGCGATTTTGTCGGGGTCGGGTTCGACGCCGAGGCCAGGACCGGTGGGGGCGGCGACCGTGCCATCCATGTTCACACGGATCGGCTCCTGCATGTACCACTGGAAATCGTCGGCGGACATGCCGGGCGGCTCGTGCAGCAGTTCGAAGTAACTGCCGTTCGGGATCGCGCAGGCGAGATGCAGATGCGCGGCGATGCCGACGCCGCCACCACCATGGTGCGGCGCAACCCGCTTGTGATGCATTTCTGCCAGCCCAGTGATCTTCCGTAGCCCGCTCATTGTCTCGGTAACGAGCGCCTCAGGTTGGAGAATGTCGTAGACATCATCCTCGATCATCGTACGGAACTCGTGCAATCCCCGGTTGTTCTCGCCGCCCGCAATCAGGATGTCCACCGCCGCGCAGAGCCGTCGCAGGCCGTCGAAGTCATAGCGATCGAGTGGCTCCTCCAACCAGTAAACGCCGAGCCGTTCGAGTTCGCGCGCCGTTTGTACCGCTCGCTCGTAGGTCCAGACCGGGCCTTCCTCCGGCTGTGGCGTTCCGGGCTGCTGCGCCTGATTCGCGTCCGCAAGGATCACGAAATCGTCGCTCATTGCGCGGCGCACGCCCTCGACCTGCGCGATGTCCTCTTTTATTGTCCAATCGTGCAACCGCAGTTTCATCGCTCGCCATCCCTCGGCGCGGGCCTTCGCGGCATCTTCTCCTCGCCGCTCGCCCGAACGGACCTCGATGCAACTGGCGTAGGCGGGCACACGATCCTGGTACGCACCCCAGAGCCGGAAGAGCGGCTGACCGACCGCCTTGCCAATGATGTCCCACAGCGCGATCTCCATGCCCCACGCGCCGCCCGCGTTGCGAAAGACCCGCGCGTGCTGTTCGAGCGCGAACGGGTCCTTGCCGACGAGCATCGGCTTCAAAACCTCCGTTACCTTCGGCAGGTCGTGCGGATACGCCGCGCCCCAGCCGACGATCCCCTCATCTGTCGTCACCTTGATAAGGCCGGAACTGAGATTCGTCCATGTCCCGCCCGGCGTCCACGCGGGCCGGATCGTCTCCGGGAACGGTGGGCTTTGCAGCCGGATCGTCTCAATGTCCGTGATCTTCATTGCTTCCTCTTTTCCTCGACGGTAGCGTAGGCTTTAGCTTACGTTCCTGTGGAAAGACGTAGGCTGAAGCCTACGCTACCACGCTCGATGCCTTTGACTATGCATGGAAGTATAGCCGCGTGCATGGGCCGGTGGGGAAGTGATGGATCAGCGGAGTAGTTCCTCAACCCGCGACGATCCCGCCCGTGCAAGTATCTCCGCATCCGCAAGACCCTGTTTTGCTCGCTCAATCCGATAGCGAATCACATCATCCATCGTGAGACTCACAGAGAGATACCTTCTCGCTTCACATTCTGCCAAAATGGCACTATTCGCGCGTAATCGCTATCCCACGCATCTTTGCTCTGAACTGCTGTACTAAGGAACCATATCTGTTTCACGTTCGAGATCGTAAAGCCGATAGCGAACCGTTCGCACGCGCTCATCGGTCGCATCGCCATCGAGGAGAACGAGCGAATCCCAGTCCGAATCGGGCGTGGCGTCGCCACGAGCGTGGGAGCCGTAGAGGATGACGTGCGCGGTCAGTTCGACGGCCTACACCGTCTCTCGGATGTGAAGTAGTAGCGCAGTTTCCTGTTCGGTGAATGTGCGGGTCGTCATTGCGGCCACCTTTCACGTTCGGTACGTATCTTTATTGTATCGTACTGTCAAAGGTACGCATCTACGCAATCTGCTCGCGGATGAGATGCTTCTGGACTTTGCCAAGCGCGTTGCGGGGTAAGGTGTCCACGAAATGGACGGTGCGCGGCTTCTTGAACCCTGCCAGTTGATCGCGGCAGAAGGCGATGAGCGTCTCAGCGGTGAGCGCGGGATCATTGCGTACGACGACTGCCGCTACCTGCTCGCCGAACTCGGCGTCCGGCAGACCGACGACAGCGACCTCTGCGACGCCGGGACATTGCGCCAGTACTTCCTCGACCTCGCGCGGGTAGACGTTGTAGCCGCCGCTGATGATTAACTCCTTTGCGCGCCCGCTGATCGTGTAGTAGCCCTCCGTGCTGCGGTGGCCGAGATCGCCCGTCCGAAACCAGCCGTCCGCGTCGAAGGCTTCGGCGGTGGCGTCCGGTCGTTGCCAGTAGCCCGCGAAGATATGCGGGCCGCGCACCTCGATTTCGCCCGTCTCGCCATCGGGCAATGGCTCCCGTGTGCGGACATTCACGACGCGTGCCTCCTGCCGGGGGAAAGGTAGGCCGACGGTACCCGGCCGTCGCTCGCCGTCGTAGGGATTCGTCGTATTCATGATCGTCTCGGTCATGCCGTACCGTTCGAGAATCACCTGCCCGGTCAGCGCGTGCCATTCCGCAAAGGTCTGCGGGCTAAGGGGCGCGCTGCCGGAGACGAACAGCCGCAGCGGGCGCGATCGCCTCTCCGGGTGCGCGGCGGCCTCGACGAGCAGGCGAATGTACATCGTCGGCACGCCAAAGAACATCGTCAGCGGTTCCGTGCAGAGCGCGTGGTAGATCGGTTCAGCATCGAAACGGCGGTGCAGTGTCATCGTCGCGCCCGCCGTCAGCGTGCCATGCGCGCCGACCATCAGACCGTGTGCGTGGAAGAGCGGCAGCGCGAGCAGGAGATGATCGTCTGCCGTCCAGTGCCACGCCTCGCGCAGCGACGTGATATTCGCGATTAGGTTGCGATGGAGGAGCATCGCGCCCTTCGAGCGCCCCGTCGTGCCGGAGGTATAGGCGATCACCGCGAGATCGTCACCGAAGGGCAGATTGGGCGCATAGTCATAGCCGCTCGCCAGAAACGCGTCGAGTTTCGTGTCAACGTCAACCACTGCTTCGAGATCGAGCAGGTCGGCACGCACGCGGTTGAGTTCAGCCAGCCGCTCGCGATCAGTGATGCAGAGCCGCACGCCCGCGTCACTGAGGATGTGGCGCAGTTCCACCTGCCGGTACTGCGTGTTGACGAGCACAACGACGCCGCCCGCGAGCGAGACGCCGAGGTATGCGGCGAGGAAATCCGGGCAGTTCTCCAGAAAAAGCGCGATCCGATCTCCCGGCTCAATCCCCCACGCACACAGTGCACCCGCGAATGCCTCCGCCCGTTTCCGCAGCCATGCGTACGTGTAGGTCTTTCCCTCAAAGTGAATACAGGGCTTCTCCGGCGTTCGCTTGGCATTGTGCAGAAATGTCTCGGCAACTGAGGTAGGCATTCGCGTTGTCATCGGCACCTTCTCATAATTACGGTTCAACCCGGCGTATGCTCGGTACCCGATCAAATTCCTGGTCGAACGTTACGATGTCCGTGATGCCCTCGTCTTCCATAATCAACCGTATGATAGGCGTCCGCAAGGGAGATATTCAAGTCAACGTAGTAATCGAAGACGCGCCGAAAGCGATCTTTACCAGGCAGTACCAGGCCGGGCAGCGTAAGCAATGACAGCACATTGGCGCGGATTGTGGACTTTGGATGCTTGTACGAGCGTTCCAAGAGAAAGACTGTCTCGAAGACCACTGTGTCTATGAGCCGAACACGCTGATTTCCCAGCGCGATCTCCCTAAGAAACGCACTCGCTTTCGGCGAATGCCGCATGTTGTCCTGCGTGAAGTGACGAACAAGGATGTTGGTGTCGAGGAACGAGAGTGCCATCTATCCGCCCATCCGTCGCAGCACATCCTCTGCGATGGCTTCTTCTGCCATCCGCCGCATCTCCTCGGCCGTTTCCGGCACCCTGACGCCAGGTAGTGGCATCAATGCACCTGCTGGTCGTTCCACGATGCTGACGCTTCGCGCGATGCGAATCTCGTTGTCTTCCGGTGAAAAGATCACCTGCTCACCGGGAACGATGCCGAGCCGATCGCGTAAATGCTCGGGAATCGTTACCTGTCCTTTACTTGTTACCGTTGAGAACAGATTATCCATTGAATTCTCCCTGTATGCAACATGTAATACCGACGTATACTGTTCTTACCATAATGAATAAGGAATGTCGAGAGTACGATCCTTCTCGCTGCACGATTCGCGCGCAGATTTGCTACGATCATCAAGCGCGTTCGGTCTGGCATCACCACGTGCTTTGCGAAGGGTGTTTACGAGAAGGGATCATGCGATGAAAGTTCTATTTGTCGTCCTCGACACGCTGCGGCGCGATTATTTGGAGCCATACGGGATGGATTGGGTGCGGACGCCGAACATCGCGCGGTTGGCGGAGCGGTCGGTGATCTGCGACAACCATTGGGTCGGCTCGCTGCCGTGCATGCCAGCACGACGGGAGTTTATGACCGGGCGGCATAACTTTCTCGAACGGGGGTGGGGGCCACTGGAGCCGTTCGACGACGTGCTGCCGACCCAACTACGCAAGGCGACGCCCCACGTCTTCTCGCACCTCATCACCGACCATTACCACTACTTTTACCTCGGCGGCGAGGGGCACAATAACAGTTTCGACTCCTGGCAGTTCGAGCGTGGGCAGGAGAATGACGCATGGATCAGCCGCGTGGACGCGCCTGCCTTCGCCGCCAGCATGGGCCGGAACGCTAATCGGCAGAACATCCAGAACCGCTTCGCCCAGCGTGAGGAACACGAGTTCTCCGGTCCGCGCTGCATTGAGCACGCCGTCCAGTGGCTTGATGATAACAAGGAGAGCGATAATTGGTTTCTGCAACTGGAACTCTTCGATCCGCACGAGCCCTTCTACGTCGTGCCGAAATACCTCGAAATGTACGGCGATACATGGACTGGCCCGCTCTACGACTGGCCGGATTACGGCGTTTGCCGCGATAACCCCGAGGCGATTACGCACATCCGCAGATGCTACGCCGCTCTCCTGACAATGACCGATCACTGGCTCGGCAGGCTGTGGGACACGCTCGACGCACAGGACGCCTGGCGGGACACGATGGTCGTGCTGACAACGGATCACGGGACGATGCTCGGCGAGCACGAATACTGGATGAAGAACGCAATGCCCGTCTACAACGAGATCGCGCATATCCCGTTGATCGTTCACCTGCCCGGTTCGCAACGTGCCGGGAAGCGCGTCTCCTCCCTCACGCAGACGACGGATATTATGCCGACATTGCTCGATTACTTCGGCGCGCCCGTACCGCCGCACCTGCACGGCGCCTCGCTCCGCCCCGCGCTCGAAGCGGAGCAAGTCATCCACGATTCGCTCATCTACGGCTACTTCGGTATGGCGCTCAATGCGACGGATGGCCTTTTCACGTACTTCCGTAATCCCGTTGCAGAGGAGACGAAGATCTATGCGTATACCGCGATGCCGACGACCTTCCACGGCTTCATATCGCGCGAGGACCTGGCGCAGGCGGAGATGGGTCGCTTCCTCGGCCATACGTATAATATCCCCGTCTACAAGGTGCCGCAGATTGGCATGCCTCCGCTCCGGCACGGCGCGACGGGTGCGTACGAGCCACGCCACGAGTTGTTCGACCTGATGACCGATCCCGCGCAGGAGCATCCGCTCGACGATGCCGAACAGGAATCCCGTTTCTGCGACCTCCTGCGTGCGCATCTTGCCCGCACCCACGCGCCGGATGGGCATCTCGAACGGCTCGGATTATGAGGATTCGTCGGACACATGATAGCGATTCGTCTCGGCAAACATTCTAAAGGATTGCTTCCTTTTGTATAGTGTGTTATACTCAAGCCGTGACAAGAAAGGAACGCGAGATGCAGACGCACACGATCAAACTCAACCCCGATGATGACCTTGCCCGCCAACTGAATGAGCAAGATGCTCAACCCATTGTCCTTGAGGCAAACGGCGTCCGCTACGATGTCGTGCGCCAGGCTGAGAACATGTGGGCTGGCTACGATCCCGAACGCGCCCTGAAAGCCATCGAGAAGAGTGCCGGTATCCTGAAGCGTGCCGGTGTGGACGCTGAGCAACTTGAGCGGGATATCTATGAAGATCGCACCCAAAACAGCACCAGGTGTCCCGCCTAACGATGTCATACCTTCTTGATACCAACGTGATAATCCGCCATCTCAATGGCGACCCGGATACCCGTTCCCTCGTCAGGAAACTGACGCCAGACGGGATTGCCGTGAGCACGGTAACGCAAATGGAAGCCTGGGAAGGCGTGCATCGTGCCAGTGATGCACGGGCGCTTGAGGCCGAGTATCAGGAGTTCTTTGATTCCATCCTGGTTATCCCATTTGATAGCGCCATTGCCAAACGCGGAGCACGGCTTCGCTATGACCTGAGACAGCACAGCGCCCGGACACGCGAGCGTGCGCTTGATCTTCAGATTGCGGCAACGGCCCTGCACCACAGTTTGGAACTGGTGACCTATAACGACCGGGACTACAACGACATTTTCGGGCTGTCCCTGTACCAGAAATAAGGGACGACGAATGCAGACACATGCAATCACACGAACCCTGTCCGTCCATAAAGGAGTTCTTTTGTGATCGAAGAAACCCGCTGCGTCGTCCCAAACGATCTTTATGCCCTTTACTTTATCGGTGATCCGCAGCCCTCGCCGGACGGAAGCCGGGTCGCCTTCGTCGTCACGACAGCGGACGAGGATGAGAACGACTATTGCTCGCGCATCTGGCTCGTCGCGACGGACGGCGGCGCCGAGCCGACGCCCCTGACTACTGGGACGAAGAAGGATACATCGCCCCGCTGGTCGCCGGACGGCACACGGCTTGCCTTCGTCTCGAACCGTGCGGACGAGACACCGCATCTCTGGCTCCTTGACCTCCAGGGCGGCGAGGCGCGGCAACTGATGCACGGCAAAGAACCGGCGAGCGATCCTGCCTGGTCGCCGGACGGAACGTGCATTGCCTACATCGCACACATTGGCGGCGAGCAGCCCCCGGAGAAAGATGCGGACGACAAGACTAGGCGCGCCTGGGAGAACCGCGTCCGCACGATTACGCGGAGAAAGTACAAGCACGATGATGGTGGCTTCTGGGACGGCGGCTACGACCACCTCTTCACGATTCCGGCAGAGGGCGGCGAGCGGACGCAACTGACCGAGGGTGAGTGGGACGACAGCCAGCCCGCATGGTCGCCGGATGGGTCACAAATCGCCTTCGTCTCGTATCGTGAGGAAGACCGCGACCGCGTTGCCCGCTCCGATCTCTGGACCGTACCCGCTGGGGGTAGCGAAGCCCGCAAATTGACGGAGAGCAACGGCGAATCGAGTTCCCCCGCCTTCTCGCCCGATGGAAAAACTATCGCCTTCTTCGGCCACGACGAGGGGAACAAATGGGCTGCAATGACGCGCGTATGGACCGTGCCCGCCGATGTCAGCGTGCCGCCCCGCTGCCTCACCCTATCGCTGGACCGGCAGGTCGGCAATGGCACGCTGCACGATCAAACCATCGCGGAGACGCCCCATCGTCCCCTCTGGTCCACCGACGGGAACGCGATCCGCTTCCTCGTCATGGATGGTGGGAATAGTCACCTGTATACCGTTGCCACTGATGGCGGTGTTGCGCGTTGCCTGCTCGGCGGCGAGCGCGTAATCATTGGAGCGCGACAAGTATCGGATGGGCGGATCGTGTTGCTTGTGACGGATGCGACGATGCCTGCCGAACTCTTCGTGGTCGGCGGCGCGCGGCAAAGGCAATTGACGAACATGAATGGCGATTGGCTGGCATCGCGGGATGTTCGCGCGCCGGAGCGGTTCCGGGTGCAGGGTGACAACGATCACGAGATTGATTGCTGGCTCCTGACGCCGCCGGGCTTCACCGAAGGCGAACGCTATCCGCTCGTGCTGGAAATCCACGGCGGGCCGCAGGCGCAGTACGGCAACGCCTTTTTCCATGAGATGCAAGTCTGGGGGTCAGCGGGCTATCTCGTCCTCTTCACGAATCCGCACGGCAGCATCGGTTATGGCGAGCAGTTCACTGAGGAGTTACGCCGCCATTACGGCGAGAAAGATATGCCCGACCTGATGGCCGCGCTCGATGCCGTGATCGCGCGCGGCATCGTGGACGAAACGCGCATCGGCGTGACCGGTGGCTCGTATGGCGGCTTCATGGTCAACTGGCTGATCGGCCAGACTGACCGCTTCGCGGCGGGCATTACGCAACGCTGCATCGCCAACTGGGTGAGCGATTACGGCACGAGCGACCTAAGCGCCCTCAGTGCGGTCGAAGAATTCGGCGGGCCGCCATGGGAAGCGATGGAGACCTATCTGCGGCTCTCACCCCTCACCTACGTTGGCAACATGAAGACCCCCTTGCATATCGAGCAGCAGGAACACGACTATCGCTGCGCAATGGAGCAGGGCGAGCAAATGTTCATAGCGCTCAAAGCGCGCGACGTGCCCGTTGAGTTCGTCCGCTATCCGAACGAGAGCCACGGCATGTCTCGAGGCGGCCAGCCCCACCACCGCGTTTCCCGCCTCTCCCGCCACCTCGCCTGGTTCGCGAAACACCTGGGGACTTGACCCACCAAGGCGCGAAGGACGCGAAGAAAAGAGGAGAAGGAAATGTATTTTCTTCTCTTCCCCCTTCGCGTCCTTCGTACCTTCGCGGTTCAGATCTCGTTACTCTGTCAGCGCGCCTGGCCCAGTGGTGGATCGGGGCGTACGGGGCGGGTTACACGGATCAGGTTTGCGTGGAACGCGCCGGTGCTATCACGATGGCCGAGGATGGTCACGCGGTCGCTACGCTGTATGTCGGTGGCCGTGATATTCTTGCCATTCATACGGATCGTCGTCACCGGATCAATTGTGACAAACGCCAGTTTCTTTGCGCGGGTGTAGACGACGAGCCGGTCCGGGGCGGCGCGCGTGACGACGCCAATCATGCCATTTTGTGCCTGTGAAATCGGCAAGGGTGGTCCAATAAATCGTGGTGGCCCGATGAACGGCGGTCGCGCGCCCGGCTGTGCCGTCCCGATGCGCGGCACGAACGGAACCGGCTCGCTCGGTAGCGTGCGACGCGCGAGCGCCACGCCCGTCGGCACCCCGAAGAGAAGAACGATCATCGGCGCCGTGATGAAAAGAATCCGCAGCCACCGCTTCATTACACTGCTCCCGTCGCCGTCTGCGGGTTGAGTCCGGTCGGCGGCTGCAACGGGGTACGGCGACGCAGAAGCGCGATTGTCGTCACAAGCCAGGCCACGAGCGCCGCAACCAGAACGAGAAGATGCAGCCACGGCATATGCTCTGTGAAGGCATTCCAGAACAGACCGGGCGATTGCCGCGCGAGATCGAAATCGCGCCACGCGAACGTCAGGTAATCGAGCGTGCCCGTGGCATGGAGCGCCTGACCGAGCATCACCGCGCAGATCAGCACGAGCGAAAGTGTCACGCTATAGGAGACCCAGAGGGCAGTACGCACCCGCTCGCGCATCAAGACTGCGGCAGGGGCTGTCTCGACCGTCCGCCCGAGAATTCGTGGAATGAGGTTCGCGGGCGGCGTCGGCGACACAAGCCGCGCGAAGAGGCGGTCGAGGTCGTCGGGCGATGTGCCGTCATCCGCTCCGTTCATTGGTATTCGTTCGTCTGTCATGATTGCCCGTCCTTTGCCCGTTGATTCTACTCTGTACACGCGGCACGGCGGCGGAAAGTTTCACAGCTCTCTTACATTTCCTCGCGCACCCATTCGCGCAGCGCGAGGCGTAACAGTATCTTCGCCCGCTGGAAGAGCGTTTTCGCACTGTTTTCCGGGATGCCGAGCGTTTCCGCGATCTCGCCGAACGTCAAATCGCCCTCGTAGCGGAGGATGACCACCTCACGATACTTCGGCGGTAGCCCGGCAATCGCTGCCGCCAGCAGGCGCTGGATGTCGCGCCGCTCCGCGAGCGATTCGAGTGAGGGGGCGCTGTCCGCGATCATCGCGAGCGCATCCAGTTCGTCTTCATTCTCGCGTGGCAGGTCGGCAGGCAGCGTGCGCCGCTGGCGGATCAGGTCGAGGCAGCGGTTGCGGGCGACGCGATAGAACCACGGGCGGAGCGCGCTATCCGAGCGCAGGCGGGGCAAGGCGTTATAGCATTGGATGAACGTATGCTGCACGACATCCGCCGCGTCGTCCGCGCTGCCGAGGATGCGGGTGGCGAAAGCGAAAAGCGGTTGCGTATAGCGGCGGACGAGCGTCTCGAAGGCGGCGGTGTCGCCCCCTTGCGCTAGCACAAGCAGCACCTCGTCTGTTGACGCGCTCAGATCTGGCGCGGCACTGCCCCGTCGCCGTCGCCATCCGTCCAGCACCCGTGACCGCTCCTTGCCGCACTTCGATCCCCGCATTCCCCCTCTACCATACACGATGGAGGCAAGTGCGGCGGTTCATCATGCCCGCGCCACGACAAGCGCGTGGACGGATGCGACGCCCGACGCACGGAGCGCCCGTGCGCAGGCATCGAGCGTCGCGCCTGTCGTCGCCACGTCATCGAGAAGCAGGACGTGTTGCCCGCGCACTGCCGCCGGATCGGGGCAGGCGAAGGCATCGGCGACATTCGCGTGCCGCGCCTCCCGGTCCTGCCCGACTTGCGGCGGCGTATCCCGCGTGCGTGCCAGCCACGTTGGCATCACCGGGAGTGCATCGCCCGCGAGATGCCGCGCGATCAGCAGCGATTGATTGAAGCCACGCGCCCGTTGTCGTTCCCGCGCGAGCGGCACCGGCACGATTGCGTCGGGAACTGGCAGCCGGGTCAGGGCCGTGCGTGCCATCTCCGCGAGAATGGTGGTATAGTCGCGTTGCCCCTCATACTTGAGCGCGTAGATGCATTCGCGCACCGGCGTCTCAAACGCGGTCGCTGCGACCATGCCATCGAGTGCGTTCGGGTAGGCGCGGCAATACGGGCAGATACCGGGTCGGGCAGTGTGGCGTCCGCATTTCGGGCAGGCGGGCGGCTGAATATAGGCAATTGCCGCCATGCATGCCGGACAGAGGAGATAGCCGCGCGCCGCGCACCCCGCACATCGGGGCGGAAAGACGAGATCAAGCGCCCGTTCCCAGAGATTGTGCATATGACCTGCCTGCCGCGATCCTGACAACGATACGGAGATGCTAGATGATTCCCGATGCATGTACAAGCGGCATGACAGCAGTAGTTTGATACAATGCGCCTCTGTCCGGTCAGCGCCGGGCGGATGGAGGACAGGCGGCAGGATGACGGTCACGGAAGAAGAGCGCACGGAGAAACGGCCGCGGAGCCTGAACGGGTATGAGCGGACGGCGCGTGGGCTGATTGAGCGGTTCATGGCGGAGGAACTCTGGCGACGGCCCCGATACGCGTGGCACCGCTTCTGGGGCGATATTAATCCCTTTCCGCGCACGATGCGGCAGGTCTGGGACTTCGCCGCCGGGGACGCCGATTATGCCGCGCACATGGTCAACGGCTCTCCCGATGAAGCGACGCTCCAGCGGACGGGCGCGAAAATGGCAGAGCGGCTCATTGCCGCGCTCGCGATTGAGCCGGATCACTGCGTTCTCGATCTCGGTCCCGGTGTCGCACGCGTCGGGCGGGAGATAGCGCCGCAGGTCCGCCGCTGGGTCGGCGCGGATGTCTCCCGCAAGATGCTCGATCGTGCTGCCGAGCGGATGCACCATCTCCCGAATGCCACCTTCGCACATATCTCCGGCGACGGCTCGCTCCCCTTCCCGGACGCGGTGTTCGACCGCGCCTATGCCCATCTCGTCTTCTTCCACATTGATAAGCAGGAGATGTGGGAGTCCATCCGGGAGATCGCCCGTTGCATGAAGCCAGGCGGCATCCTCTACGGCGATACTTGGAATTTGCAGAACGAGGATGGCTGGCAGCGCTGGCTAGCGGAGGTCGAGCATTATCGCGGGCGGCGGCGACCCGTCCACCACAACCGCTGGAGCACCGAGGCGGAGCTACGCACTTTCGCGGAGCGCGCAGGACTCGTCACGCTCGCCTGCCTCAGAGACTCCTGCTGGCTGCAACTGATCGCGGCCCGCCCCTTCGCGGACGGCTCCATTCCCACCCTCGGCGATCTCTCGATTCTGCCCCCACCGGCGGGATCGTGGTACTATAACGACTGATGGGTAGAGGAACGATCCTGCGGCGGGGTGTGCTGGCGCTTGGTGGCCTCGGCGCGGCGTTCATCGGCTACGCGGGCGGCATCGAGCGCCGTTGGCTCGAAGTGACGCACCACCGCGTGGAGATGGCGGACATCCCGCCCGAATGGGATGGCATGCGCATCGTCCAATTGACCGATCTCCATCTCGGCATCGCGGGCGCGCCGTACGATATGCTGGGCCGTGCCGTCGCGGAGACGGTCGCCCAGAAGCCTGATCTGATCGTCCTCACCGGTGACTACTCGCACGACGGCACCCCGTGGTCGCTCGATTTCCTCGCCCCTCTCGTGCAGACCGCCCCGACTATCGGAATTCTCGGCAATCACGATTATCTTCAGCGGAGGATCGGTGCGGACCTGATCGTCAGAGAACTGGAGAAGCAGGGCATTGCTGTCCTCCGCAACGACCTCACCGCGTTCGTCCACAACGGCGTCGCGGGGATCGTCGTCAGCTTCGAGGACGATCTCGAAGGCCCCGGTGCGGACGTCACGGGGATAGTCGAACGGATGCAGGGGAAAAGCCCGAGCATCGTGCTCGTCCACGAACCGGACGTCATTGATCGCTTCCCAGACCGCTGGGCAAGCCTGACGCTTTCCGGCCATACGCACGGCGCGCAGATCCGCCTCTCGCCGATTCGTACCGTGGATTGGATCGAATGGCCAGTCACCGAGATGCAGTCTGACTACCCGCGCGGCTGGTTCAATGTCCGCGGCAACCGGCTCTACGTCAGCCACGGCCTCGGCGTCTCCCGCTGGCCGCTCCGCTTCTGCGCCCGCCCCGAACTCGCCTGCTTCACCCTCACGCGGAAGGAATTGATCGAAACCGATTGAACTGCGGAGGCGCAAAGAGGGGAAGGGGGAAGTGAACCACAAAGGCGCGAAGAGCACGAAGGAGAGAAGAGAAAGAGAGAATCTTTTTTCTTTCCTTCGTGGTTCACTTCTCTTTCTCTCCGCGCCTTTGCGCCTCTGCGGTTTCCCCCCTTGATCCCGCGATCAGACCGATTGCCGCGTGAGTCGTCCCATGCGAGAATATGCACGCCTGTACAGGAAGAGCACCTTCGCTTCATTGCCGAGACAAGGAGACCAGCGATGACACTGACGCAAGAGAAAGGAACGGGCAGTGCGACGCTTGACGGTGCGAAGCAGCGCGTCACCGCCGCCATTCAGGCGCACCGGGATGCCATCTACGCCGTCGGCGACGCCATCTATGCGGACCCCGAACTCGGCTTCAAGGAGGTCCACACGGCGGAGCGTGTCGCCGCCTACTTCGACCGGCTCGGCCTCTCGTATCGGACGAACCTCGGCATCACCGGCGTCAAGGCGGTGCTCGATACGGGGCGGCCAGGCCCCTCTGTCTGCATCATGGGCGAACTGGACAGCATCATCGTTTTCGACCACCCGGACGCCAACCGGACCACCGGCGCGGCGCACTGCTGCGGCCATAACTGCCAGATCGCCGGGATGCTCGCCGCCGCGACGGGGATCGTCGAGAGCGGCGCGGGTGATTATCTCTCCGGCAAACTCGTCTTTCTCGCTGTCCCCGCCGAGGAGTACGTGGAAATTGACTACCGCTCCCGCCTCAAGCAGGAAGGGAAACTCGAATTTCTCGGCGGTAAGAGCGAGTTGGTCGCCCTCGGCGAGTTCGATGATGTGGACATCGCGATCATGATGCATAGCGGCTCGCAGGACCGCTCACCCGCCAAATTCACCATCACCGGAACGAGCAACGGCTTTATTGGCAAATTGATTCGCTATACGGGCCATCCCGCGCATGCCGGCGCCGCACCGGAACGGGGCGTCAACGCCCTCAACGCCGCGATGGTCGGCCTGCTGTCCATCCATGCGAATCGGGAAACCTTCGCGGACGACGATAATGTGCGTGTCCACCCGATCATCACACGCGGCGGTGATCTCGTGAATGTGGTGCCATCCGACGTGCGGATGGAGACGTACGTGCGTGGCCACTCGATGGAGGCGGTCTTGCGAGCGGCACGGAAGGTGGATCGGGCGCTAAAGGCGGGTGCGGTGGCCGTCGGCGCGCGGGTGGAAATCACGACTGTGCCCGGCTACCTGCCACAGATCAACGATACTGCCCTCAACGCGCTCTTCAAGGCGAATGTTCTCCGCCATTTCAGCGAGCGGGATGTCAACGAGGAAAGCCACATGGCGGGTAGTACCGACATGGGCGATCTTGCCCACATCATGCCCGTCATTCAGCCGAGCATGAATGGCAGCACCGGCACCTTTCATGGCAACGACTACGCCATCGCGGACAAAGAGATTTCCTACCTCTGGAACGGTATCCTAGAGCGGTTTGCAAAAATATAGAGACGGTGCGATGCTAAGGCCATGAAAGCATATTCTGAAGATCTCCGCCCGCGCATCGTC
>JAABUY010001682.1_pt1 | contig 28557 bp, 34 predicted proteins | sample 5560271 | NCBI WGS metagenome assembly JAABUY01 (sample SAMN10711886, study PRJNA513374) | rock metagenome | isolation source: Antarctica rocks | place: Antarctica: Victoria Land, University Valley | reverse complement strand
AAAGACGTTTCAGCAAGGGCTTTTCGTGGGACATGGACATAGCAATAGTTTTGACAGGATGATAGCGCTAGAGCCCTTTAGGCGTAGTGCCTCCGGGCGGAATAAATTACTTACTTACTTACTTAAACACCATACCTACTTTCCGCATAATTTGGTCAGATGCACCAGTGGCTTTTGTCACTCAAGCAGCTGCACCTCACCAAACATGAACATCACTGCTACAGATACAAGCATTCAATCAATCAATTCCGCCAGACGTAGCTTCTCCGGCGGCAACGCAACTATTGACCAACATACTGAGCATGGGATTGAGCTAAGTTCCTTCGATGTGACCAATGGTAGAACCGCTCAGCCTGAGATTGAACAAACAAACTTGCCTCAGGTCGATGGCGGAAAGGATGCTCACATGTTTTTGTGTGGATGTTTTATGGCTGAGGCCATGTGTTGGGGTGAGTCGAGTCCTTAGCTCAATCTCTTTTTTCAAGAGTTATTCTGTTACCCTAATCTATCAAAATCATACCTTCTCATTTGCAAAGGTTCCAAGTCAAGACTCATTTCAGCCATGTCAGAAATGTCTATTGGTTGAGGCAGTCTTGATGAACAGTGCCGCCGTTGATCACCATTTATTGTGTTGGAGCTTGTTCCAAGAAAGACCTTCCCAAACTCGGTACAGCACAATCACTTGTGGTTGTTGAAATGCAGGCACTGATAGCCACGTCAATCAGCCCTTCCGGTCTCATACGGTGTTTTCCAAGATTACTACAGCAAGTGGTCTCCATTCTCCTCACATCCTAGCGGGATAGCCATAGTGGGAACCTGTGCCACAGGAATACTCTATCTTGGGGGTCCACTGGTCTATGCTGCCATTCATCGGTTTACTGCATTTCAGAACTATTCCTGGCCACTCGGTATTGCCATTATGAGCTTGTCTCTTGTCCTAGCTTCATTCGCTACAACCGTTTGGCACTTGATCTTAGCCCAGGGAGTAATGTTTGGAATTGGAGGATGCCTGTTGCTTCACACATCAGTCTATTTCCTGGATGGATGGTTCGTCAAACGAAAAGGCCTTGCATTCGGGGTCCTTTGCACTGGAAACGGTAACAAGCCTATTGGGCCAAAACAAGTCTTGTATTTGTACGGTAGCATTGTGATCTAGGGGTTGCCGGCGCCATTGTACCATTTGTACTAAACTGGTCACTCACAAAATACTCTTATCGTACAACCCTCCGCAGCTGGGCCATAATAATCCCACTTCTCACCCTTCCTCTCGCCCCCTTTCTAAAACCTCGCATTCCACTCTCCAGGTCCGCTCAACCCCGCCAAGTAAGCTACCGTTTTGTCCGAACGCCGACCTTTTGGCTCTACCAGATCGCCAACATCCTTGAAAGCTTAGGCTATTTCATTCCCACGATTTATCTTAGCATTTACGCACAACAGCTCGGTCTCTCGAGATCAATAGGCTCTCTCCTTATCGCTCTAGTGAATATCGCATCCGTTGTCTCCCAACCAAGTCTGGGTTACCTGGTCGACCGTCTTCCTGTCTCAACAGTAATGCTCATCTCTGCGCTGGGGTCGTCACTCGCAGCCTTTGCGTTTTGGGGAACAGCGACTTCCCTCCCCTTGCTAACCATCTTCGCGCTCATGTAAGGCGCTTTCGCCGGCGGTTTCACGAGTACGTACATAGGTATGACGAAAGAGACGATTGCGAATACCGTTGGGGCTGATAGTGGCACCGTGTTCGGATTCTTATGTATTGGGAGGGGAATTGGTGCTGTTGCCAGTGGACCCCTGAGTGAAGCTCTTCTCGGTTTGAATGAAAATAGCAAAAATGACAATGGGGGATTTGCGTTGGGAAGCCTTGGCTATGGGACGGGATATGGGGCCTTGATAATTTTCACCGGGATTAGTGCGCTTTGTGGGGGGTTGAGTTTCATAGGGAAGAGGATTAAGTTGTGATAGGGCAGGGTTTGATTTGGCATCAGACTCAGATCGATTGTCGTCCCTCAATCTTGGCGAGTTGTGGATGTCAAACGCGTACGCAGCAACTACAGAATTATTCACTAGGCCAGACATTGTGACGTCTGCCAGGACTCCTTCAGGGACTGCCTATCACCATGCGGGACTCAATCCCTACACCTGGATCGAAGGACAAAACATTGGCCCACGGTTTAGGCCATGCGAACGAAGAAGTCAGGACGATTGGCTTAATGCTTAAAAAGTGAAGGGTTTGCCATGCAACTCAGACGACTTGTAGCCTGCCACGCTGCGGTTTCTGGACTTCAAACTTTGGGCTTTGCCCGTGGCGACTTGAATAAGCACAACTTCCCGATATCCGGATCTAGAGTTGTACTGCTTGGTTTTGAAGCCGGAGGGGAGGAGTGTTGACAAGGAAGCAAAGAGCCAGGAGTTATGCAAGCTTGCGCAGCAGCTACTTGACGAGTCGGACGGAGGAGGCATTGTCACATTAGCGCAAGAAGTCGAGGCTGAGCTCAGGCAGACTAACAGGAGAGAGGGAGGATGCTCTGACGAGCTCCTGGAGCAATCCAGGTGAGGAATCATCACCACCACAAGCCTGAAAAGGAGAAAGGGGCCCTGAAGGAACTGCGCGGCGAGGTAACACCGTAGTTAGTACAGGAACCCTGGCTCTCTCCTGAATAATTTACTTCGGCTCAGTCATTGTGGATATTAATAGCATTGGCTCTCTCTGTGTTGTGCTATCCGTAAGGGCTTGGAGATGCGGATTCCACTCGGCTAAACAAAACAGAAAAGGCAAGGGCAAAACATACAACAGCGAGTATTCGCTGGTCGTCACCGACCCCAACTACTAAATCGCCGATCTGTGGCTTATGTATGGCAGAGCAGACGGGATACCCAGGTCTCCACGGTCTATGGTCGTATGTGTTGGAGTCAGGGACTACCTAGATCGGTATATGTTGGAAGGCTGCGGTGCGGTCTAGGGTTTGTGACGAAACGTGATTGCATTGAGGGGCTGTATCGTCTTCTGTGACACCAAGCCAACCTGTAATTCTCTAGGTGTGATTACAACGATGAAGTCACCCTGGATCACGACCCACCATTACTTACTACGAGTGTAACAGCCTCGCGGCAGATACTGTGTACATGGCCCTCACAGCCTGATTCGAACTGAGACCCTCACAGCCTCCGAGCATTCAGACCTTGGCCGGGATTGCCAAGACGACCCTCCAACTTCAAAACGATTGACTACATTCATACATGGCTCAGCTTCGAGCACAGCCACCAACACAGCCAGTCCGTCCCTTGTAGCAGCTAGCTACGCTGTCCATAGTGCAGCCAGTTCAAGGCTTGTAGCGAGTTTGCTACGCCGATGTGTCGGGAACGGAAGAGGGTCAGTGGCTGGGCCTAGGGTTTTTGGGATAGCGACAAGAGTTAGAAGGAGGAGAGGTTTGGAACGAAGTTCCTAGAAGACCAATTCTCGAATTGCAGAAAACACCCAAGGCTGACTACCTACCTTAGGATAGCGCTGTGGCGGGTCGGCTCCCGCCCGCGTCCGCAATTAAGTCGGTCAAGCCTTAGCCAAGAGTGTAGCCTGACGCCGATGGCGTTTTCAACCCCACCTTCTACCTGGCTAGACACACAGCATCCCAATACTCGCATCGACTCCAGCCTCCCCGTAAAGGTAAGCGAGTGTCATATCGGCCATGACACCAAGGACCTCCGAGATCAAGTCGACGGTAGAAGCCTTCGCTCCACGATCATGCCCTCGATACCTTTCGTAAGCCATGGTCGCGAAAAGCCTGTCTTTCTTTTCCTGCTCGCCAGTTCCTATATTGTCCTCACCGTGATGGCGGCGGACCCTACTGGGTCCCTCCCTCTTCCGAAGTTCAACATTGGAAACGGACTGATCAATATTGCGGCGCTCACTGCGCTTGTGGGGTCGTCAACGGTAGAGGCTCTGGTGCTAGGGAACAGAGGTGCGGCAGGACTACCATGGGCAGCACTCAGCATCTTTGGAAATCTATCCGTTTTGAAGGCATGCGTTACGGGTGCAAGCCCGGGGTGGCTTCGGGAAACGATCGGCGCGAGAAATAGCCGCTCTGACTCCATTTTAGGAATGAGTTTGGATCTTGTTCAAAGTCTGAGAGGTGAGTCGAAGGCTCGGCGAAATGTTGGGGAGGCTATCGGGGTAGTCTGTAAGAAACGATATCAATGGCATACATGGATAACATGCCCTACACATCTGGCGTTTCTCTTCAATCAGTACATGCCAACGTCTACTGCTTCCAGGTTGCGAGAGCCTTCGACAAATACTTCCAGAAGCTCATTGAAATGTTGACCCGAATTGGCGACGTTCTTCCGAGATGTCGAGTATACCAGAGTTTATTCCCGAGCCATGCGCGGTTGATTCAATCCATATCGATGGCATACTTGGATGTCATACACTTTTGCGCGGATGCAAAGAGAACATTTCGAAAGCTGAAGAAATCGATGACTGGTATGACCTTAGCTCTAGGAGAGCCCCCAAACTGACCTGCATTTCGACAGTAAACTTCGCTATGAAGCTGTTTTGGAAAGACTTTGCTGGGGATTTCGAATGGAGTTTGAATAATTTCCGCAACCACATTAAGAATGTTGAAAAGGAAGTTGGCATAGCATCCATGATAGAAGTCTCAGATGAGCGGGCTCTTGTAAGAGTAGATAGAGTGGAAAGGGATAAAGCAAAACAGGGTGAGCTTCTTAAAATGCTGTCGACCGAAAACAATCGTATTGACGTCTTGGCAGTTGCGGAAAGGGACCTCATCTTGTCGAAGCTTTCGCCTATCAAATACATCGACAAGCATCTGAGAGAGCGCCGTAAACGCCATCCTGGTTCCGGCTCTTGGCTAAGGGAGACTGTGGAATTCAAGGACTGGGTGATAGCAGATCGGTCTGCTGGCCTCTGGTGCTATGGTATACGTAAGTCTGAGGTTGCTACGCTCTCTCAGGAAGAATATATACTTACACTAGAGTGTCCTTAAGCGGGCTCTGGAAAGACGATTCTAGCGTACGACTCACTCACCCTTTCCGACAGCCCAGAAAAAATGGTTGACTCGACTTATATAGATCTGGTCTCATAGATGCGCTGTCAATGGATGAAGCCACCATAGACATCACTATCCAATCATGGACAAGTTACGACATCATCAGCAAAGAAATCACCCATCAAGAGCTTGTTTTTACCTACTATTACTGTGATTCCTCCGATCCAATATCACTGGAGGCTCGAAACATCTTGGGGACCCTCATCAAGCAACTTCTTCAACAGATTGCTATTGACGACGTATTGAGCCAAGAGCTGACCTCACTGAACAAACCTGATATCAGGGTCGCTGAGAGCGATGAACTATTTCCTATACTCCTGACGGTCCTTAAGCATTTCTCTAAAGCATATATCTTCCTTGACGGATTGGACGAGTGCAGAAAGCAAGAACGTGCTACAGTTTTATCGATGCTAAATCGAGTAATTTTTTCTGGTGGTCCGGTGGTGAAGATCTTTGTCACAAGTCAGCAAGAGGTTGATATCGCAGTGTTGTTGAAAGAGCTCTCGCGCCTTGAAGTCTCCGCACACAGGATTTCATCTGATATCAGCTCTTTCATTAAGGGAACAGTACGGTCTAGCATAAAGTCTGGGGACTTGTTAGTTCAGACTGCATGCCTCGAATCCGATATCATATCAGCACTTGTAGATGGCGCCCAAGGCATGTGAGTTGTTATGGTCTACACGCTCCTATGACCTTGCGTAGACTGATAAAACTCTAACTTAGGTTTCTATGGGTTAGTTTCCAGATTGCTGACCTTTGCGATGCTACGTCCGAGTATGACATTCGAGACGCTCTTCGAAACCTCCCAAAGGGAATGGCTACAACTTATGCGAGACTATTGCACAAAATAAGCAGTATTCGCGCAAACATGTCACTAGCTCAACGTGCTTTCAAATGGATCATTTGCGCCAAACGTCCACTAGTCATAACAGAATTGACAGAAGCCATTGCATTCCAACCGACTGACCGGTCTTGGAAAGCGGAGAAAATTCCCGACGCCTCTCGCACGATCCAAGCTTGCAGAAATCTGGTGGTGCTGGATGAAACGGACAAAACAGTCCGGCTCGCCCACCACAGTGTGCGGAAGTTCTTGCTGGAGGCCCCCACGCAGGATTCCATCCCTGAGTTTCATTTCAAACTAAGACGGGCTAGCATTGAGGCGGGAGAGCTCTGTGTCGCATACTTGTCGTTTTCGGACTTCGAAAGGCAGCTTACAACGTCAATTCCCGATTTGTGCCGGGTGACAGGCGAAGTGCCTGGACCAAGCGCGATCTTGGACAGTGTGAGATTATCACCGGCCTCCGGTCATGTTGCATCTGGGATACTCAGAGTGAGGCAGCGTATGGGTATAGGTGGTACAGCCAAACAACCGTCGAGTTTCGAGCTTGCCAAGCTTGTCAAGCTAAGGCGGCCGGCACCACCAAACTTACTGGAGAAATATCTGTTCTTAAAATACGCCATGGAGCATTGGATCGGTCATACGTCGGATTTCTATAATTATGATCCAAGAATGTGGTCATTGTTCAAGGATCTCGCAATGAATAAGCCCATGCCGTTTGACATCAGGGTATGGGGCGATATGCATGGATCCGATGGTCTGCCATATACCGCGCTTTTCCGGTGGGCCGTTAGTGCAGGACACTTGCCACTCCTGAAGCTTCTCCTGGAACTACCGGAAGGTTCCGATCTCCAAGCATATTGTCGTCAAGATGATGATGAGGGTCAGTCCGTTCTACACGTCGCATCACGCTGTGGTCATACCAATGTGATCGAGCAGTTGGCGAAAAGAGGCTATATTCGCACAAAGAGTGGGGAGCCTTTAATCGAAGCTGTAGAGAGAGGTTGTCATGGAGTGGTGCGAGCTTTGCTAGACTACGATCTGTGTCTAGAGGGAAAAGTCGAGGCACTGTATAAAGCCACCCGAGCCCGAAGCGAGGGCCTCGCGCGTATGCTACTTGACTCCATGCCTAACATCAACATGGGAAATGACTTGGGGGGGTGGACGCTAATCCAGGCTGTGGAAAATGAGTGGGATGAGATACTTGTTTTATTACTCCGTAAGGCTATCAGTGTCACAGACGCTCTTGACACTATGCAAAACCTCGGGCTATGGGATCCATTCCACGAAGCTGCACGTCGGGGCCTCGTTGGGGTGGTGGGGTTCCTCCTTGAGAACGGCGCACATGTCAGCAAGAACGGTTGCTTAGGTCAAACGCTGATGCACAATGCAGCCTTTCCTGGACAGCCAGGAGTTGTGCAATTGCTGATAGACAATGGAGCTGACATCGAGGCGACAAGTAGAGAGGGACGGACATTATTAAACACAGCAGCCGGTTACGGACACAAGGAAGCTGTGCAGCTATCGCTTGAGAATGGAGTCGATGTCGATAAGCAGGACGACAGCGGCTTGACAGCACTGTACTGGGCAGCCTCTGCTGGAGACTTGACAATTGTGCGTCTGTTAATGGTATTTGGAGCTGATCTCGAGAGGAAGAATCCAAAGGGACAGTCAGTCTTACACATAGTGGCTCGTCGAGGACATGAGCCCATTGCGCTGCTACTGCTTCAAAATGGGGTCGACATCAACACAACAGATGAAGACAATCAAACAGCAATGCATTGTGCGGCTTACTATGGACATTCATCGGTTGTGGAAACGTTGATGTATAATAGGGCCAACATTGAGGCGAGAGATGCAAATGCATGGACAGCCTTACATTTCGCGGCCGTCGGCGGGCATGAGGAAGTTGTGCGCCTACTGCTTCAAGGTGGAGCCGAGCTTGAGGTGCGCACTGGCGACAATGGCTTTACAGCATTGCACCTTGCTGTATGTAGAGGATATGATAGGATCAGACGACTACTGCTGGAGAAAGATGCACAAATTTCTGAACCAGGAGAAACAGCATTACATAAAGCGGTTCTTGATCGCCTTGAGCAAGTTGTGCAGTTGTTACTCGAGAGCGGAATCGACATTAACTCTACAGATAAGATGGGCCAGACAGCTTTGCATCTCGCCGTCAGCAAGGAGCATGCGACGATCGTGCAGCTACTTCTTGAGCATGGGGCCAACCCCACAATATTGAATCACGGTGACAAGACAGCATTGCACATTGCTGCCGGTAGAGGGTTTGAGACAGTTGTTCACCTACTGCTGATGAAAGGTTCCTATATCAAGGCACAGAGTACCAAAACAGGGGAGACTGGGTTGCACCTAGCGGTAAAGGCCGATCAGAGAGCAGTTGTGCAGCTATTGCTTGAGGCTGGAGCTGATGTCCACAGTAGAGACATCAGTGGAAAACCCGCGTTACACTGGGCGGTCAACTATGGATATGTGATGATCGTGCGACTGCTGCTGCAGAAAGGTGCCGATGCTAACGCATGCAATTCCGGAGCAAGTAAGACAGCTTTGCAGCTAGCGGTTGTGAACGGACACCAAGCTATTGTGAAGCACCTCCTTGAGCATGGGGCTGATGTTATGGCAAGAGATGTTGACGATCTGACGCCTTTACAACTCGCTCTTCAACACTCCTGGACCAGCATCGCGGACATGCTTATCGAACACGGAGCTGATGTTGCGCCCTGCAATTCTACGGGGCATAACACCGTAACAAGTGGCGCTTCGCCATAGCCAAGAATATAGTTGCGCTACTGCAGTTCAAAGCTCTGTGGGATTACATCCTTGATACTTCTAAGGGATAGCATCTTTGAAATTGCTCCATCTCTTTCTCTGGTCCTTGCTGCAACCGGGGACCTCCAACCAACCAACCTTCACAGCCTCTCGCCTCCTCTTTCGGACCCCTTTGGATCCTATCGATAATCACGACTTTGGTCATACAAACGCTACAGACCAGCACCGGCCTGAGTTCAAGAGCCTTCCATACCTCACGCCAGGAGGAGAAGACATCGCCTCCCGATTATCGCGCCGAAGATTATGGTACTACGAGTACACCATGTTCACAGCGCTCGGGTTAATGATGAGGGTAAATGCCAGAGACTTGATGAGCAAGCTGACGACGGGGCGGGCAAGGAAAAGGTTGGAGGGAAGAGGTTACGCAGCAAGGACGTTCTCATGCGATGTAATAGTGTCCGAACGTCCTATTTCGCCGTTCCATGTTATTGAGCTTTATTATCTGTACTGATCACGTTTCGGGAAGACACTCTCAAGCAAAGCTCGTAGAAATGCCCTGCAGCACATCGTGCACCTTCTCCATCATGGACATCAACAGACGACGATTGAACATTTGGTGTAGTCTTAGGGCCAGGCGAGAACGTCAGGATCACCTGATCTCCACCTTGACCCGCGCGGGCAGATCGAGTTCCCTGGTTGCTGAAGGACTTAGTACAGCATCTTGACATGCCTCGTCTGCCTGCATTGGCACTACTAGAGTGTGCAAGCGTTCAACGTGATGAGGAGGTCTGCTGCTACAAGTGCCTGTCGTTTGTTCCATCCACGCAAGCGGATTTTCCATAAGCTTTCCCGGGCGATTTTGCGTGTAAGCTGATGTTCGGACGGTGTAATGTTAGTCGTCTTATGTGATGGTGCGTTCGTTCATGTATAGGGGATTGGATTTGGTGGTGGCCTCGATGGTACTGCAGAAAGGAGGGATTACGGTTTCCACGCCGTAACCAAATTCTTGGGACTTTTGGGGAAGATGTTATCAAACGTCACTGAGAGCGGAGTGCTCTCTTCCACTTGGAAAGCACCTTACCTGGCTGGTACTTACTTCACAATCTCATCCATCATCGGGGCAGGGTGAGCAAAATGGCAGATGTTGTTCGAGTTTACCTTACTTGTTTTACTCTCTCTCCACTAACCTTATCCTGAGGCTTTTGACCATGTTCGTTGAACGTCTCCGAAGGCAGTACTCCCCTTTTTTCTCTCTGTTCATCAGTGCATAACGGACGTTATCTCTCGCGTCTAACCCAATGTGGAGGTCTTCGGAGACCATTGTCGTACGTGGCTGAGTGAAGAGTGCCCCCCTCGCTCTGGCACTTTTGCACTTTCAGTGGAGTTTGTTCATCATCGGCAGTCGATGATGGATCGATTCATTCACTGGAGCGCTGATGGGTCGAGTAAGAGTATAAGTCATAATTCGCTGGGCAGGTGAATGTTTGCCATAGGGGGTTTTAAATCAAAGAATTTATAGGGTTTAAGGACTTATGACCCATACTCTTACTGCACCTTTCCTTTCCTCCTTGGCGGAGTGGAAGTTGGAGGTGAGTGTGCTTTCTTTTCGCCATTTAGAAGAGCTTTTTTGGGGTCTGCCAGGAAGTATTCGACCTTTAATTGCGCCAGTGAGAACACTGTTCTGTGCATCCCTTCCACTGTAAGTCTATGGCTGTAGCTTTCGACCGCGTAAAGGGGCAGCTATACTGCACGATGTGATCTACTGCTTCACTGCCTTCCATCCTCGCCCACCAGATGATCCTCGACACTAACGGGCCCGTCTCCAACACCTGTCATGATCACCCTACTGACGCCCTCGGCCAGCACGCTCAGCACCCTCTCGTCGATGCCTATTACCCTCTTCTCCACATCGACCTCCTTGCCCAGCACTCTCTCCCAGCCCTCCTTATGCCCCAACACGGCCTTGAACGTCCCTCCCACCCTGTCCTTATTGTCAGCGAGGTAGTAAATGACCGCATTCGGGCCTGCGTCGAACGTATACGCCGCAATCGTCTCGCCAGCGGCAACATTGATACCTTCCACAACACGGATCGCAGCGCGCGAGACATCGTTGAGGTAGAAGATCGGCGGGTCCGTATCCAAACATGTAGCATGGAAGCTATTGCTCTCGCGCATAGTAATCATTGCAAACGTCTCAAAATCCCGCCCCTTGATCGCAGCCTCCATATCCGCCATTCGTTTGGGCACAACGTCGTTGGCGCGCGTCGGGAAGAGCGTGCTGGTCTTCACCGTCGTCTGCATGCCGGCCGTGCTAGAGACGTCCTTCTTCGCGGCGCTCGCAACCAGAATCAGTGCCCGCATCGATGGCCAGTGCGATGCCGGCGCGACTTGCACGGCGACGCTGTCGCTTCCGGACGGGTCGCTGCCTTTGTTCCAAGCTACGTAGCCGCCGAAGAGGCTGCGGCATGCCGAGCCGGAGCCTTGCCGAGCGATACGGCTTAGTTCGGTGGGTGAGGCGGGGAGTTGGTAGAGGTCGGCGATTGCGCGGACGAGGGCTGCGAAGCCGGCCGCACTGCTGGCGAGACCGGCGGCGGTGGGGAAGTTGTTTTCGGATACGATGCGGAGGGGGTAGGTTGAGAGTGGAGCTAAAGATGGGTCGTGTTTCTCGAGGTCCTGCCGGAGAGCTCGCAGCTCTCGGAAGCAGGCTTGTGTTCGGGCACCGGAGACATCTTGTGGTTGTGAGTTTAGGAGAAGCGTGTCAGGCCAGTTGAAGGTTGATGAGCAAGTTGCAGTCGTGAGTGTGCGAAGGTCTCGCTGGGAGAGTGTGACGGAGAGGGAGGAGTTCGTGGGAAGATTGAGGGTGGGGTCACGTTTCCCCCAGTATCTGTGTTGGCGATAAGGTTAGTGGAACTGGGTGTAGAATCGGGGCACGTAAAGCACTTGATGACTGCTATATTGACAGGAGCTGTCGTACTAGCTCTGTATATCTCTTTCCCTGCCATCTTATTTCTCAAGGTCTCACAATGAAGAATCGTAAGTGACAGTTGGAGCTCTTAGAAAGTCCAAACAAACTGTTACGGAGTAAGCTCGGACCAATCTGGTGGACCCGCATTTCACATGGGATGGTCCAAGCTTCTTTGCCCTGCATCATCATTTGATATGCTAGCGTGGCTGTTCATTCTCAGCCCATCTACACCATACATCTTCTCAGAATTCCCGTAGAACAGTCGCACGGTATAGACGATGGCGAACGACGCCGACAATAGCTCTGCAGATGCATGTCCAGTCGACCACACCGCTCGCGCCGCATGGCTCAAGAAATCCCGAGAAGCCAGAAAAGCCGCAGAGTCGGTCCCTCTCACTTTCAGCGCAGCGGCCGGCGAAAGCTGCGATTCCTCACAAATGGACCAAAGTCTCCCCGCCGCACGTCCACGGCTCCCATTCCCAATACCCGGAATCTCCAAAGCCGGGGTTCTAGCCAACGACCGCGAAATCAGCACCATCCCGCGAACCGATCCCTCATCACCTCCGAGCAGAAGAACGCCAGATCCAAACTCGAAACCTGCAAATAACGAGCGAGATACGGGCTCTGACTCCAAGACTGGTAATTGGATATACCCCTCGGAGAAGATGTTCTTCGAAGCCATGCGCCGCAAGAGCTATGACCCCAAGGTCGAAGATATGCGCTCTATCGTGCCCATCCATAACGCCGTCAATGAGCGGGCTTGGGAGGAAATAAAATCCTGGGAGCGAGGGCGGGGCGCTGAGTCCTGCGGTGGGCCGAAGCTGGATTCGTTCTCTGGTTTGAGCACGTCCATGTCGCCTAAAGCGAGGTTGAATTCGCTATTAGGGTATCATCCGCCGTTTGATAGGCATGATTGGGTGGTGGATAGGTGTGGGACGAAGGTGGAGTATGTGATCGATTTCTACGCCGGGAAGGATGAGGGAAAGAAGGGGAAGAGTCTGAACTTTTACCTGGACGTTAGGCCAAAGCTCAATAGTTGGGAGGGGTGGAAGATGAGAGTAGGAAAGGTTCTGGGGTTGTGATGTTAGTATTTGCTTTCTTCTGGGAGGATAGCGTTGTTCAAGGCATGCCGGTGAGGCGATCGGCGTTCAGCATCACTGCAGATGGTGTTTCTGCGTGCCTTATAGATTCGTTCTTCGGTGTATAGGGGCTACAGTAATTACTGAGATGATCTACAATCCCAGACGCCACCTGCTCTTCGTTGCAAGATACTCCGGAAATGACTCCAAGCCCTAACATAGTTCCAGTATGAAGATCTCACCCAAGCACAACCGCCAAAACAACAATAATCAATACAATCGCCAAAATCAGTAACAGACAGCATGCCTTTCCTCTTGCGTTCTTCTGGTATCGACTTGCGCTTCGCAGTTCGAGATCCGCCCCTTGTGTATCCGTCCTGGTGTTGTCCACATTTGCACTGATGAGATCTAACTGATCCCCTTGCTCATGCACGATGTGAGCCACGTCTCTAAACAATTCGTTTAGCTCCCCGACACTTTGCTCGATGTTCCGGATCTCGGCTTCGCGTTCAACGATCAAAGAGTCTTGAAAGTCGACTTCGTCCTGAGAGGCAAGCCGGAGCTGCTCTTGTTCTTGTAGCTGCTCTTGACCACCAGTTTGCGGGCCAGAGGGAGAGTTTGCTTGCTCTTCCAAGGCGGCCCGGGCAGCAGTGGCAGACGCCCGTTGTTTTTCCAGTGCCAATCGCTGGACGATCTGGAACTCCTCAAGTGAGGCCTTGAACTCGCGAGAGAGCTTTTGCTGGGTGTATTTCTGGGAGGGCTACACAGACGGACGTCAGTATGCGCTGCTATGCTTCTGTAGTTTGCACCCGGTCATCGTGTCGCCATGCTTGCAAGGCGACTGGCCGGGTCTCAGCAAAAAAAAACATGTGGTGCATACGCTAACGTCCTCCCAGTCCTGGATCCGCTTGATGCCTTCCCCGACCTCTTTGAAGCCATCTCTTGACTCCTCCAGGAGATCATGTACCCTCTCCCGAACTCTATCCGTGTCCCGTTTCGTTCCTAATAAAGCGAGTTGATTCGACAAGCGGGATATATTCGAAGTAAGTGTGAACAGCTGGTTCGAGAGAGATTCTGATAGTTGTCGAAATTCGGGATCATCGCTATACTGGGGGTCGTCACTCCGGCGCATCGTGGTAGGCTGCGCCTCCAGTGACGGTAACCGGTCGAAAGACATGTCGATTCGGTATCACTCGTCGCACCGAATGCCGCTATATAGATGAGACCGCTGTCTACGGTGTCATAGGGTGGTGATGAGGATTAAGATAAGGTCTTGCTTGTTGATGCCTCTTCAACGGGGTGAGGCTGACGTACTCGTGCTCGTGCTCGTACGCTAGGCTGCGGCCCGCTAAGGTTTTGTGCCTTGCAGCGGCTTCTTCCGTCAATGCTTCGGTGATTGTTTTGACACGAAACTCATCAAATCGTCGGATTGCATTGTTGCTGAGCGCATATTCAGAACAACACACTGTTTGTGCGAGTGTTGCAATGATGTGGTGTCCTGTTTCTTCCCAGTGATTATTTTCGCCACCTCCTGTTCCACGACTGCCATCCTTCAGGACAATGGCGAGCTCAATGCGGATCAGGCTCTATAGGGAATTGTTGACACCAGCTTTGCACAGGAGATTTACGACAGCGGCTGGTGTAACTCTACTGGCTTGTTATGCCGAAGCAGTGCTGATCGGGGATCGATCGTCTTGTAAGAACACTATCAGACAGAACAGCTGAAGAGAGTAGCTGAAAATCAGTGATGATCTATAGTCATATGGTGGTGGTTTCCTGTTGGGCCCGCTGGCATCCGAACGCTATTACTCTTCATCCCATGCCTGGCCATCTTCATCCTTCGGGTCGCTCAGCTGCATCTTGGCGCCAGAGCAACGGACTCCTCTTTTCGAACCTTCATTCAGTACTGTCTTCGATTCAACACGGCGCAGACCCTAGGATGGTACCTCTTCTCAGCATGGTGGTTTAGTGAGGTGTATGTATGGTCGCAACCGAAAAGTGCCAACCTGAACTGGGTAGTCGAGGGAAAGTGAGTAGTAAACCCCATCAGCAGAAATTCCTTGAAAAAGAAGCGCTAATCTAAACCCAGATCCTACGAACGACCTCGGCTGAATGAGAGGCCAATATATCTGCGGAGCATCTTTGTGACCCTCGCGCTGATGCAGTCATGTCTTCATCTTTATTATGACTACGACCGGGTTCATCTCCCAGTCACGAAGACCCAACCTGAGGGCGCCTCAGATCAGTCTCCTCATATTGTTGTGCCGCCTCTTGCGCAATTGAGGGCACGTTTGCCCTTCCTAATGCAACGAGCAATCCCGAGAGCCTTGTTGATAATCGTGCTGGGACCCATAGTCTATAGCCTGTTTGTTAGACGAATGGCGTGGAGCTGGTCAATGTTCTTTGCCAAACTGTTCTGGAACATACATAAATCCCCGGAACCGCCAAAGCTGCCGCCTTATCACATTTCAATCTTGTTCCGTTCTATAACCTCGAGCTTTCTCCTCATAGTATTGTGGGAGATTTCGAATGCGACCTTCGAAGCCTACGTTGCACAGGAACCGTTGAAGATGGACAGGCCTTTGTCAGCGGATTCCAGGGATCCGAACGGAAGTCTCTTGACGGGTTTAAAAGCAAAGAGGGAGGTCCCGAGAGTCTGTTTCCCCGTGTCTTTTACGCTGGAAAAATGCTGATCACCATGCAGACATTTGCATTCTGGGAATTGGTCCACATCAGTCAACGCATCCCTCAACGTCGACAACTGTTCTTTGAAGACATCGATCGCATAGGCGGTGCTATGTGGGCGCAGGTCCTATATGCCTGTCTAGATGTCATCCAAGGGATGAATACTCGCATTGCGGTGTTCCAAAACCCTCCAGCAACTGCACCGCAAATTCAACCACAGCAAAACAACATCCAGTCTCTTCCGCGGATATCAACGCCCCTGAAACAGGAAAACATCCTCACTAGACCGCCTCCACCATCGTCTAAGCTAGAAATGGTCGAGGCAAACGTAGGAACCATGACCAAAGCCTACGGCCAATCACCTCATTCGAAATTGATCCCATCAAGCCCCCTCGCGAAGAAATATATCGAGTCCGCAAAGGACAAAGTGCTCACCAAAGAACAACAACAAGCCATTTCCCCCTCCGGCCTCAGGGCCACCTACAATTCCTACCTCATGCAATTCCTCCGCTCACCTTTCGGACAACCTTTCCGTCATACTCTGCGCCGCCGTGCCTGCTCCGTCGTCCTGGGGACACCATACAGCCAGCTCAGCATCATCATTGACGCGATAGACTCTTTGACCCGGTTGGCTATCAGCAGCTTGACCGAGGACTCGTACGGAAAAGTTCAGAATGACGTACCGGTCATCATCCGCACGTTCACGAACACAATCTCCAGACTGACGGCTTTCAAGCAGAACCTTCCGGTTCATTGGACGGATGTCGATTTCCAGGAAGAGAAAGGAGGGAGGCAGATCGAGGAGGTGGACATGGTGATTTCGAGTTTGCGCAGTGGCTTGAAGGAACTTTTGGAGGCGTTTGGTGGTTATGCGGATAACCTGGGGCTTGGGATTGGAGAGATGCGGATCGCGAGGGAGGTGGCGGGCACGGATGGCGGAAACGAGACGTAGTTATTCTCACTACTTTGAACGGCAAGAAATCAATTAGCACTTGTTTGTGCGTTGTCCTTCACTTTTGTTACACCACAATTACCCGCCTAACAAGGACAATTTCCCGAAGTCCTTCACTACCGGCGCCTCCCTCTTCCTCGCCATCTCCTCCACACTATCCCAAAGCACTCCATCTCCGCCCCCCGGCCTTCCCTCCACCTCCTCAACATCGACCGCCACACCCTCTCGCTTCTCCTTAACCTCAATCTCAAAGACTTCCCCCACACACGCTTTACACAACCCAACCACCTCCGCCATCGCCGCCTCCACAGCCATGGCCCGCTCCCTCATCCCCCTCCTCATCAGCCCCACAACCAACCTCTCCACCTCCTCCCCAACTCCATTCACCTTCTCCACCAACCGCCCGACACTACCGACCAAATACTCCTCCTCATACACACTCCCCTTCTTCCCCATCGCCCTCTTCCGCTCCTCCCGCCGCCGATGCTTCGACGTCCGCCGCGTCGTTTGCGTATTCACCGTCCCCGTCCCGCTGCGATTCGTATAGCGCGTAAAGAGCGACCCGCCCGTGGTCGAGGCGTCCGTCGGGGCCAACGAGATATTATCCGGCACGTCGACGCCGTCCGCGCCCGTGCCTGCGCCCGCGCCGTCGAAGAAGGCGAGCGGGTCTTCGGCTTTCTTGGCACGGAGTTCCCGCAGACGGGGGACTTGGGCGTTGAGCTGAGCCTTGCAATCGGCGAGCAGCTCCGTGGTGTCGGCGAGGCCGTCGACGAGGCCCGGGTCGAGGACGGAGTCGAGCAGGTCGGGTCGGGCGTGCAGGGCGATGAGGCGCGTGGCTTCGGCGAAGTGGTAGGCTTTGCAGAAGAGGCGGGCGGCGGTCTCGGGCGAGGAGAGGTAGTCGGCGTGGATGGTGGCGGCGGAGGCGTGGTCTTTGGATTCGATGAGCGTGTCGGCGAGGGTACTGGCTAGGGTGCGGACGGCCGGGGCTGGGAGGGGGATGATTGTGGCGCAGGAGAGGGATTCGCGCCACATGTGGGCGAGCCGGTAGGCTTCGGTTGCGGAGGCGTGGTCGGTGAGGAATTCGTATGCTTTGGGGTTGTTAGATGCTTTTCAGAATGGAGAAGCAGGGGGCTTGAGAGATACCTAAGCCGGCTTCTTTGTATCTGGACTCGTTATTCAGGTACTTTGCATAAAGGCGCATTGTCTCCTGCAATCTGACGGGTTGGTATCGGTGGAGGTTCAGGGCTTCTTTGTACAGCTCGTGCTTGACAGTATATGCTTTTAGCTCATCGAAGGCGTCGAGCTCGTAGAGGTGTTTCAAAGCTTTACTATATCGCCCTAGGTGGTCATCGATGGTGTATTGCCGGCGGAGCTTCGACATTCCTTGAAGATTCTGCAAGAAAGGGAGGTATTCTCGCGGATCCTAAGCTGAGTCAGTACATGGGCAAGGTGTTACGATTGATAGTTGACTTGCTTTCTGAGACTGTTGAGCTACCAAGAGAGTCAACTCTAGATCGTAGAGACCAAGGGCATGTTCATAAAGTCGGTTGACATCGGCTAGGAAGCAAATGTGTTCAACAGCTTTCTCTGCCTGACTTATGTCCTCTCCTGTCACGAGTTTTAGCCTACTACTATTGAATGACAGGCTAGTTACCTTGAAGTTTTGCAACAAGTGACAATCCAGCATCAAGGTCCGGGGGAGCTTTGCAGACGTGCGCGGTAACAATATTCTGCAGATTCGTAACTTGACGCCTTTTGAGTGCCTCGAGAAAGGCATCGCAAATCCGATTGATCTTTGAGATGGCTTGATCGGGATGTATTGTTGTGGCGACTGACCCGCCGACGCCATTTGGAGCAAGTACCCCTTTAGTGTTGATATCCGCGGTGGCAGGGAGCTTCTGCAACGTCTCTTTGTACATCATTTGAGACACATCTTCTTCTCTGGCGAGTTCGTTCAGTAAAGTCGAGTATATGGAGTGAGGGGTCAATACTTAAGCTGCGATAGAAACAAGTCGATCCATTCCACCTTCTTGATCTGATCTATGAACAACCCTACAGATGACATAAACTGCTGAGGGTCATGATCGTGCAGGATATTCATGTCGACTCTATGGTTTCGACAAGCTAGAAAACCTTTCTTATATTGCTTAGCAGCAATATTTCTCCGGATACCGGCCAGCACGAGAGCTCGAGGATAGATGGTCTCAAGATTGCCTCTTGGCATCTGCAGAACCAGGGCAGATGCTGTTGGCATGACCGATACTAGCTTGGCTCCACGTTCAATACTCCGACAACGTTCGTCTGTTTCAGGCGTATCTGGAGGAATCTCAAGATCTATACGTAGATTGCGTTAGTGAAGAAAGCAATGGAAAGTTCCTAACCGCCTACCCTCAACGTCTGCTATGTGGACAAACTTGAGCAAGTGCTGAGTTGTGGTGAAGATCAGATGCGCAGCTGTGACGACGAAAGAGGTGCAGTTTTTGGTCAGTAAGCGGCCATTGGCATACAGTGAGCCACTCGTCGAAAGCCCAAATACTATTAACGTCGACGGTGCGGGCAAGTCCTCATGGCCGTCAATGAGCTGGGTACGCGGCAGCTCCACCACCTCGATCCATGGAGTTGACACCATGCCTCTAGCCACAGGAATCGTGACCGCATCATCGCTCATAAGACTGCCAGTCTTCGCCCGCCTAAGTATGACGACTTGATTTGATTCCAGTAATATACACAGATCATCTCGCCACGGATCACCGGTTGAACTCGATAATATCTTTACCGCTTTGTAGGCGGACGAACTCATAAGTCTACCAAGACTCTCAGGACCGACTGAGATTTCTTGCAGCATAGACCCTTGAAGATGTGATTGCAATACAGCCACGCGGTCTTTGCTGGTACAATATAATTGCTGGTTTCGCGTAGTTGATGGTGAATTTGGAATTGGCAATTGACACGTTAAAGTAGGTGGTTTCGGAAGCTTTCCCGTCGTTTCCCAGTCGTATATGGAGAAGCCTTCGACGTGTAACACAGCTATACGCACTACATGAGCCGAGGATCCATGGCTGACAGCTACATCGATAGCGTTGCTTGGAAGGATGAGCTCATGCAGCGCCATCGGTGGTGGCACGTTTGCAAGGCGTAAAGGGGTGAGCTTTAGGACGCCTGTAGCACCGTGAGCGATGATTTCAAGTACCTTCGTGAACACATACTGCCATCAATGACTGCAACTACACCATAGTCATCTGGAGGAACAGTAGAACCCTTGGCAACTGCAAAAATATACTCCTCCCTTACCAGTTCACCTAATCAGGCAGTCAGCTTGAAATTCATCTCAGCTCAGAGAGATACGGACTTTGTGATGTCAAAGTAAAGCAAAGGGGTTTCTCGGGATGCCATTGTGAATAGTCTACCCCGTTGTTAGATGTCAAGGATTCCGGGAGCATCACTTCCTGTTTCAAGTAGTAGTGGTAGTTCCCCATAGTCCACAGCTGAAGTCGGTCGAGGAAGCAGACAGCAAGAACAGAAGAGTCAACATTCCACTTTAGCTGGATCTCTTTACCGAGGGTCTCCATCTCTTCCTTTCCAAGCCGCAAGCTGAACTGGCCATGCCGTAAGCCGTTACGTTCAAAGAAGACAACGTCAATCCGATCCTTCAGGCGCTGGATACTGGCCATTAAGTTCCCTGCAGGCCGCCAGCTCAGGCCGGCTTCCAACCCATCTACAGGCTCGCTGACACTGTCCAGCGTCCCATCTCTTGAGTAGACACGGATAACTCTCCGCGTTCCGGGTTCGACCGAGTTTACGGCCAGGTAAGCTCCATCGCCTCTCCAGCTTATGGTGACATTCTTCGTATCGAATGGACTGAGGATTCCTTCATCCACTCCCTCAGGCATAGTCGGATCCCGCAATGCCTTCGCTCTTTTCCCCTTAAACTGCGTCTCTGACTTTCCCCACCCGACGGAAACATGTTTTGAGGCCTTGAGATCATCAGAAGTGAAGGTGATGTTGATGATGTTCTCGAAGTCCCTGGTCATGTACAAGAGAGTGCCGGCACCGGTAGTAACAGCGAGGAGTTCCTCGTCCGGCGACCAAGCGGCGGCCGTGATGCCAGCGTCGATAGATCCAACAATCTCTATCTTCTCCTCCGCAGGCTGGGGCTGCTCTCGTACGATGACGATATCTCCGCCGGCTAGTACAAGGCATGCTACCAACGTGTCCGAAAAATAATGCAGATTCAAGACCTTATCATATTCCAGGTCGGGTAACGGGCTTGGGGCGTCCCAAGAGGCAAGATATTCCCAATCATTCTCGTAGTCAGAGATATCTGCACCTGGATCCTTGTTGGAAACGTTTACACGCTTAAGTCCCAGCACGTTATTACCCGAAGGTCCAAAGGCACAGATGATCTTATCTGTAGCCACATCCCAAGTTGTAGCGGCCAACGATAGCGAAGAAGGAAACTTGACCACTGAGTGGTGGATATTCTTGAGGTTGCGCATGTGTTCTGTTTAATGAAATATCGTCTCAAACAGCGGATATTCTTGGAGTTGGGTTGCTTGACCTAGTAAACGGGTAACGGGAAAACGGCCTGATTTTGAAGGTGTGGTTTTTGGCAAATCATCTACTCATCGATGTGCTCTCCGTTATCGTCCATAACAGCTACGTCTAATCCTGAAGGAATTCAAACCTATGTGGCACATGTCTGGAGATGTTTGTTCTAGGATATTCAAGTGCATGATAAAAATCCGTTGGCAACGGTCTTGATATTTGTATATACAGGTCTTTCCGACATGGTTGATGTCTCCTTTTACAGAGTCGACGAAAGCCTCCACACTCAACACGCCCACTCCCTTGTTAGTTCTTATACGTTTGCCATACTGTCCCACGAACGGTAAGTGACGAGTCAAGTATATGGATACAGGTTGCCTACCGGCAATGCCGAACGGAGCCCCAAATCCCAGAGCTATAACCCTGTCAGCCAACGCCCATTCGTTGGAGCAAAGCACTTGAACATACCGCAAAAGCCCCAGAATCTCAATGCGAACCACTTCGTCAATGGGTTGAATGGAATGTTGGATCGAGGCCCCTCGGGATAATGGTACGGGCTGGAGAGTCGTGTGCGAGTGGAATGGAAGCCGCGACGAGCTACCAGAGAGGCCGCCGACGTAGCTCGGATGGTCGTTTGTGTGAGCATCTATATCGTGAGCATCCAACTTGAACATTAGCCGGCGACAGAGCCTCACCTTGGCTATACGTGCGATGTTGATCTATCGATGAAGTCGAAGCTCGTGATGATGAGAGGGGCTAGCGTAGTCTGTGCCTCGCTAAAAACTCCCGTCTCTCACAGCACCCTGCGAAAGTTCCCACCGACATCGCAACCATAAACTGTGAATCTGAGTCGAACCGACAATGAGCTCCGAATAACAACCAGACCTGACAACTTTGAATCTCTGAAAGCATCAATTGACGAAATGGCCACCCGGAGAGCCGTCCGCCTCCTTCAAACTAAACCAACGCCTCGAACACCTTTAATAAATCCATCTCTCCTCCACAGGACACATCAGCAATACCTCCCAACCCGCTCACAACACACCACCTCCTCGACCTCCGCCCTCGCCTACAAAGCCCTCCACAGACGCATCTCCCCCTTCCCCGCCCCCGAAGCTCCCCCCGCCTGGTCCGCCCCAGCCGCCGTGTCCTCGATCCTCTACGAAACGCCCCTCCCATCCTCCGCCCCTCCCAAACGACACATCCTCAACTGCCTCGTGCAGAACGAACCGGGCGTGCTCTCGCGCGTCTCCGGCATCCTCGCCGCGCGCGGCTTCAACATCGACTCGCTCGTCGTCTGCAACACCGAAGTCGACGACCTCTCGCGCATGACCATCGTGCTGTCCGGCCAGGACGGCGTCGTCGAGCAGGCCCGCCGCCAGCTCGAGGATCTCGTCCCCGTCTGGGCCGTCCTCGACTACACGGCCGCGCCGCTCGTGCAGCGCGAACTGCTCCTGGCCAAGGTGTCCATCATGGGGCCCGAGTACTTCGAGGAGCTGATGGCCCATCATCGCGAAATGACCGCCTCGGATGCCGCTTATATGGGCGAGGGCGCGGAGGAGGGCAGCGGGGAGCAGGAGATGGAGAGGGGGGATTATCATCCGAGTCGGTTAGCGGCAAGCCAGGCGCTGAGGCATAAACATGAGCATTTGGAGGCCGTTACACATTTGACGCACCAGTTTGGGGGGAAGGTGCTGGATATCAGTACGAATAACTGCATTGTGGAGGTGTAAGTACTTTGCTGTGGGAGGCATCACAGGCCGCGTGAAGAGGCTGACAGACGTACCCCTAGATCTGCGAAGCCGTCAAGGATCGATTCGTTCATGAAGCTCATTGCGCCCTTTGGCATTCTCGAATCAGCGCGGACAGGTCTGATGGCACTACCTCGATCGCCACTGTATGGTCCGAATGATGAGCTCGAGAAAGACGCTGGAGATCTGGTTGATGCTAGTACTTTACCTCCGGGGTAGACACCTCGAAGCTGTCACGACTGTAAATCTGTGTTTGAAGGTGTAAAATGTGCTCTCTATGTTGTTACTTCCAGGTGTTTCTGAGACTCTATCTTAGAAGCAATCCGACCATTCCCACAGAAACCAAAGCAGAACGCCATCCCAGCCTCCAGTCCCACCGTCCAATCGAAATGTGAAACGCCATGCGAGATAATGCCAGAGTACCGACGACGGCTGGTCCTAGATCGGACTCTATATTCATAACGTGATCTTGGCCCCAATACCCCCTCCGATGAACCATACCGTTTCCTGCCACCTGCCTATCCTTACGCTAACCGTCGCCTTCGCATCTAGCTTCAAAGTCCCTCCCAGTGCCTGCTTGACGGCCTCGTAACCAACAGAATCAAGACTCCAATCTACCGGCAACCTTGGCGTCTGCGTCGCCCCAGGAGGGACAGCAATGGGCAGGTCGTAGATAATGTTGCCGATAGGGTCGGTGTGGTTGTAGAAAGCAGTGGCGTTGATGTAGGTGACGTAGATAGTTGAATGCGGAAGAGGGGAGAGGAGGGTGAATGTTGCGGATGAGGTCAAAAGGTGCATCTGTGGTACGACGTAGGGTTAGCGAATGGTCTGGGATACAAAACAGGAAGTAAGGTTGAGATATCAGCGACGATAAAAATCGTTGCATATGATGATGTATGACAGACCAGAATCATGCAATCTTCACTTCGGCAACTCGAAGGGCTATAAAGAAGTGATGAAGTCGATGAGAGCAGGCACTACCGTGGCATCCTCAATGAAGTGCGGCGCATTCTCATCACTGTCACCGTTGTCACCATCGGGGTTGTTGGGAGTCTTCGGGGGTTGTAGCTTGGGAGTAGGGATATCGATTTCAAATTGTGAAAGGGCTTTCCCCAAGGCTGGTTGAGATGGTATAGTGCCGTTGTGTGTCTTCAGTGTGAGTGTTGTGTTATACCCTGCGAATTGAGTAAACCCCTGCTCTTTTAAGAAGCTCAGAGCCGGGACATACCTGAGATGTACTGTGATAAAAGCTCTCTACCTTGATCTAGCCCTGCTCTTCCACTAGAAGTCACCGGATCCCACAACGCCTCAGCCATGAGGTTGTTGTTACTACCCGGTACGATACTGATATTACGCACAGTAGCTTGTCCTACTCTTGTTCCATTGCTAAGTAGGTTGATGTTTATGTAAGGAATTGTGGCGGAATAGTCCGTAGGATTTGTGATATTGATCTTAGCTTCCAGTAAAAGCGTCGACTTTGTCGTCTCTATGATCCGAAGGGCCCCAATCTTTGGAGAAAAGCCCTCGAGATTACCTCCCGAAATGGCTGTTGGCACCGTTAACAATCAAGAGAGAGGACTTGGCGTGGGTGGGTCAACGAACGCTTGACATAGACCTTTCCTTCTGCAGGTACCTTTCGAACTACAAACTTGCCTAAAGCTGTTTCCGTTTCAACGTCCACGTCTGCCTTGATCCCAAGCACTATTGCTTCGCCCCCAAATACCAAGGCCTGGATTACCTCCTTGAAGACATCATTGTCAGTGATCTGTAACGGTGCATCCTTCACATAAGATTCAACCGCTAACGCTGCTGGCTCTTCCTCATGGGTCTCGAGGCGTGTAGAATTAGCTTTCTGCCATCGGTGAAGATCTAACCGGCCAAGTTGTTTTCCCCGATAAAAGACGTCAGCGTTCGCACGGACACGTGCTACATCAATCGGAAAATTCATTTCCTTAGGCAGGCCGATCAGCGCCTTCACCGTGGCCGAGAGCCTGGGTTGAGAATCAGGAGTGTCCGGCTCTGCAAGCGGATCAGGCAACCCGAAGTGCACATCAGCCAGTGTAAACTTCTTGATGAGGTTGTCGAAGCTATGGCCTGGGAACGGCATCGGGACCACGACGCTCTTGATAAGATCTGCGATCCATGGCGGAGTGTCCGAGGAGGGTGCATCCGAACCGCGGACGTAAATGGTGGTCTCCATGCCGTGTATATAGTCTCCAAGGAGAAGGTCGAGTGGGGACGAGTCTGAGTCGGGGCATGTAGTTGTGAACGTATCTGGAAGTTGGCGGATGAGACCGTCGACGTTCACGAGTACCCGCTCCTTGGGTTCCACTTCGACCTCGTCGGTTGTCGCCTTTGCTACCACGATGTATGGTTCGTTTGGGACGCAATTAGGAACAAGGATGTCGAAACCAAGAGGAGGGATCGTAAACTTGACAGGATATTCATTGGAAAGAGCGACTGAAACATCTACCGCAATGATCGGGGGATCACCTGGTAAGTGGACTTCATGGAAGTTAAGCTTTTCAATATCATAGTTGGGTATCGATGGAATGTCTTTGCCTGAATTCAAATGTCAATATTTGTTCACAGCCCTAATCAAAACGACTGAGTGAAGGGCAAATGACCTTCGAAGACCAGAGATTCAGATATTGTTTGGGTGGCCAGATTGAACAGTCCTGACCGTAACGGAACATCCGCCTTTCCTTGCACCCGTAATCGTCCAAGTCTTCCGTTGAGCCAGTCGTTCGCAATCTGCCTGATGCCATCTACATCGCCAGGCTCGAGATTGGCAACAAAGTCGATGTGTGTGGTATGCCCATCCCTAACGTCAACGACAATAGGAGGTACGACTGCTGTTCCCAGCAAGATATCATCGTACTCTGGCAAGGAAACTATCACCTGCGTCTCCTTGCTTTCCACTGCCTTCGCGATCCAGGTGCCGAATCTCCCAAGGCCACGTACAGCTTTCTGATGAACCCTCGCCGCATCAAGCGTAAACGTCCCTTGTATTCTAGCTTTTACCCCAGTAGCTGTGAACGATTCTATGGATAAGTTTGTTGGGTCGAAGACCAGTGCCTCTTTTGCGTATTTCTCAACGATGGCGGGTGTTGCAAATCCTAAGCTCAGAATGGTGGCAGCTACCAAGCTGAGCGTAGTTAGAGCCACGATGGTCGGCCATCTACTACCTTTCCGACCGTTAGTATGTGGCACACCCTGTAACGACCGTAATGATGTTGCGGCTGGAGAAGTTGCAACCCCGTTTGCAGAGCCGTCGCCGTAAGTTTCATAGCCATCTTCGCGTGACAATAGCGGAGTAGACTCCGATGAATGGCCAGAATGCTGTGACCGTTTCGAGCGTATGGAGGAGTTTGATTTCTTCGACGAAGGCCGCTCGCTGTTAGAAGCTTCTGCCTCCAGCAAAGGCGAAGTGGGGTTGTCAGACATCGTGTACTCTGCACACTAGGTAGGTATGAGGAGCTAAAACTATAGGAACGTTATGTCGGCATCATCTAGAAAATATTGTAGATACACAGCGCCCTGTGAGATAATCTTTGCTTGAGACGCCGACCGGTTGGTTGGAACTTGTATTCGCGTATTGACGGAGGTTGCTGACGTCTTCTTGATGCCTGCGTTATTAGGCGCAGCAGACCCTGCATAAATTTGGCGCGATGTGCATAACTTATGCCGCATATCACCAAAGGCCGGTGATTTATGACTCCTCCGGCTACCTACACTAAGTCTTATGTGAATACCTCATATTGCTCTCCATGAAAGAACTCTCTCCCTCATCTACACATCAATCACCCTTCTTCAAGACCTCGAACTCGCCATCAATACCAACACTATGGCCTTGCGCCCCGCACCAACAGCTCTGCGGAGCTTGACTCGATCACAAGTGCGAACATACGCAACATCTTCTACACCAGCCACTTCGCCCTTCGCGCCTCGCCATCTTATGTCCATAGCCGACCTCACTCCCACCGAACTCACAAGTCTAGTCCGCAACGCCCACTCCCACAAGCGCGCCATCAAGTCCGGCTCGATACCGAAGAACCTCCTCGGTGCCCTAACCGGCAAGACCGTCGCCATGATGTTCAACAAGCGCAGCACACGAACAAGAATATCTACCGAAGGGGCCGTCGTCACAATGGGTGGTCATCCCATGTTCTTAGGCAAAGATGACATACAATTGGGCGTCAATGAGTCACTGTACGATACTGCCGTCGTCATCTCTTCGATGGTGTCGTGTATCGTCGCCAGAGTGGGACCACATGCCGACATCACCAGTCTGGCCAAACACTCAACTGTACCGGTCATCAATGCACTCTCGGACAAATTCCATCCAATGCAAACAATTGCAGATCTCCTGACGATACATGAGGCCTTTCACTCAGCACCAAAACCCGGTCGGTCGATCACATCAGGCTTAGGGCTGGAAGGCTTAAAGATTGCCTGGGTTGGGGATGCGAGTAACGTGTTATTCGACTTAGCCATTGGCGCTGTGAAACTGGGTATCAATGTCGCGGTGGCCACGCCGAAGGGCTACGAGATACCAGCAACAATGAAGGAGATCATCCAGCAAGCAGCTGCTGAAGTCAGCTATGGCGGGAAGCTGATCGAAACAATTGTGCCGGAAGAGGCGGTGAAGGATGCAGATGTAATTGTTACAGACACCTGGGTCTCAATGGGTCAGGAGGCTGAAAAGGCACGAAAATTGAAGGCGTTTGAGGGCTTCCAAGTCACCCCGGAACTGGCTCAAAGAGGAGGCGCCAAGGCCGGGTGGAAATTCATGCACTGTCTTCCCAGGCATCCAGAAGAAGTGAATGATGAAGTATTTTATAGTCCCAGGTCTCTGGTCTTTCCAGAGGCGGAGAATAGGCTTTGGGCAGCCATCTCTACACTCGAAGCCTTTGTAGTAAATAAAGGGAAAATACAGTGAATTCTGGATGAAAATCCACTGGTCCCTAAATGCATCAGTGAGGTTACGCCCTTGTCAATGCTTCCATGTTTGCGATTTTCGTCGGGGCATCAAAATACCACAAGCACGTGAAAGCCACTGTCAAACGACCCCTGGTCCGTGCGCAACGTACCCCAGGCTTGGGTTCCGTCTCCGCTCAGCACACATACTGGACACTTCCCCATTGCAATCCACGCACAACACCATGGACGTAAGCCACACCTCCCCTCTCCCCTCCGCGATCGACCCACACTAACACCACGATCCCTTTCCCCAGGTCGCATACAACCGCCACTCACCCAGCAGCCGACGCTCGCACCCCTCCCTCAACCACCTCTCCCTCGCGCCCCTGACCCCGCGATTCCCCATCTCCGACCCTCACTCTCTCCCCTCCCCGCCACAGACCCACAGCCACCAACGAACATCGTACATCGAAGCCCGCTCCACCCCCGCAACACCCAGCATCCTCTCGCGCGCCCCCTCCCGCACCCGCCTCCAACGCGGCCCCCGATCCAAATCAACCCACCACCTCACCGCCCTCACCTCCCTCCCCATAGCACCCGTCCCAAAATCAAAGTCCTCCATCTCCATCGCCCTCCCGTCCTCCCGTCCACCCCGATTCCCGTCGGCGCGCGAGGACTCCGAATGGCTACTGCGCGCCGGGGCGCTGATCGCGAGCTCGACGCGCGAGAGCAAAGGGCAGTCATGGCTGGCGACGCGGAGCAGCAGCACGAGCCTTGTTGATGATGCTGGGGACGAGGACGAGGACGAGGATGGGGTGGGTGAGGGGGAGGTAGCGGACGACGAGTTCTCGCCGGTGTTATCAAGGAGGGGGTCCGGGTCGAGGTTTGCGAGTGCGAGGAGCTCGAGGCGGGGGAGTCGGGTGGGGAGTCGGGTGGAGTTTGGGATGGCGGTGGGGGGAAGGAAGATGG
>JAABUY010001680.1_pt1 | contig 28581 bp, 25 predicted proteins | sample 5560271 | NCBI WGS metagenome assembly JAABUY01 (sample SAMN10711886, study PRJNA513374) | rock metagenome | isolation source: Antarctica rocks | place: Antarctica: Victoria Land, University Valley | reverse complement strand
AGGCTGATGTGGTCAGTCACACGAACGCCGGCTGGCAAGCCGGCAGGAACACGCGCCATCGCTGTCGATCCCAGAAAACCCGACCAGTGATATAGGGCCTCCGGACGCTTAAATGAACCGTATTGAGACTAGCCCGCATTATTCACGAGAAATGCGCGATCAAAGCCAAGCCGTTGCTATCGCTCACAACTATGCGAATGGGCTGTTTGATGAAGTTTTTTGCAATGAAATCTCTGGCCCAGGTGTTTGGTGGCCTGGGCCGATTTCGGGCGGTCCGATGAATTATTCGGGCTAGGTCCAATACGGTTCAGTTAGGCCGTTTTCCGGAGTGTCGGGCAGCCCTTATCAAGCCGTTTCCCCACCATCGCCGGACGCCTAACGGCGCTAACTGAACCGTATTGGGGCTAGGTCGTCGGGCAGGGCGGCAACTACGCCTTGGCGTTGAAGGGCAACCAAGGCACGCTGCACGACGATGTCGTCCGGTTCCTTGACGGCCCGCAGAGCACGCTTGCCACGTCCAAGCCGGATGTCGATGCCGGCCACGGCCGGACCAGACACGGACGGCGTCGGTGTCGACAGACGTCGCATGGCTGCAAGACGGGCATCGGTGGTCGGGGCTGCAGGCCACCGCTACCACCGCTACCCACACGCGCAGCGGCTGGTGGTACCCGGCTAGCACAGTGCCGGTCAGATCGTCGAAACGGGACGCACACGCCCTGCAACGGTAGCGCTGCCGACAGGGCTTGCGTGTCGTCGCACCCGGCGCGGATGACTGAGGAACTATCGCAGGCGGGACAGCGCACGCCCTCTGGCCAACGATGCTGACGCACAAGCGCGAAGCACTTGGCATCGTCCAACAGCCCGGGCAGGTTGACCAAGTCAGATGCAGCCATGATCGCGGAGGCTCCTCGCGCGAGCCGGTTGCTGCCCGCGCTTCTGCCATCACAACAGATCCCGCCAGCGGAACCACCCGGATCACCACCCCGGAATCCGACAAGAGCCTCCCCGGTTTGCGTTGCGGCAGCCATCGGCTTTCGTATAACGGACAAACGTCAGCGTCTTCCGCCGCTCCGCAGCACCGCCGGGTGACGAAAGGCGTTCCGTTTTTCCACCCTACGGATCCGCCCGCTCGTCACGGCGCTGGTAAAGCTGATACAGCATACGCTGACCCAGCCGCCGGAACGGCGCGAAGACATGGCCCGGCAGTTCGCCCTTGAAGATCGGGATGGCATGGCGCGCGGGCTGGCCGGCCACCAGCTCCGCCAGCCGCCGCCCGGCCTGGGCGGAGTAGCTGACGCCGTTGCCACCGTATCCCACGGCGTAGAACAGCGTCTCGGCCGGGTCCGGCTGCACAATCCGCGGCATCATGTCGTGACTGACATCCACCCAGCCCCACCATGAGTAGTCCACGGGGATGCCGCGCAGCGCCGGGAACTTCGCGTTCATGCCTTCCACTAGGCGCTCCTGATGACGGGGATTCGTCGCGTCCGCCCCTGTGATCGCGCTGCGGCTGCCGATCTGCAGCCGGTTGTCGGGCAGGAGGCGGTAATAATGGCGCAGCACCCGGGTGTCGGTGATGACCTGGTGGGTTTGGAACCCGGTCGCGGCGATTTCCGCATCCGTCAGCGGCCGCGTCACCAGCGAGTTTGACAAAATCGGCATCACCCGGCTCCGCAGCCTGCTATGCAGGCCCTGGCCGGTGTAGCCGCCCGTGGCCACCGCGATCGCACGGGCGCGCACCGTGCCGCCAGGGGTGCGGATGCGCCACCCGCCGCCGTCCCGGGTGATGTCCTGCACCGGGCTTGCTGTGTGCACGCGCGCGCCTGCGGCCCTCGCCGCGCGCAGATAGCCGAAAGCGAGCTTTGCCGGATGCACTCCGGTGCCCAACGGCTCGTGCAGCGCGCCGACGGCCTCCGCCTCCCGCAGCCAATCCAGGTCCAGCACCTCGCGGTCCAGGATGCGCGTCCGGTATCCGAACACCCGGTTTGCGACCTCGGACTCCACCTTGAGCCGCTCCAGCGTGCGCTGCCGGTGGGCGATGTACAGGTGCCCGCCGGGCTGGGCGTCGCAAGGGAATTCGGCGATCAAGGAGGAGAACAGCTCGAACCCTTCCTGGATCTCGGCATGCAAGCGCAGCGCCGTGTCCTGGCCCCAGCGCGCAACCCACTGCGACCGGGTGAGCCGGCCCGATGCGTTCTGGCCCTGACCGCCGTTGCGGGTACTGCACCCCCACGCGACGCGGTTCGCCTCCAGCACCGTGGCTTTGATGCCGTGCTCCCGCGCGAGGAACAATGCGCAGGTCAGGCCGGTGAAGCCAGACCCTACGATCACCACGTCCGCGTCCATGTCCGCACACACAGGGCCGTCATCCTCGGGCGGCGTGCCAGCCGTGGCGACCCAGTAGGTCGGCGCATAATCCCGGTTGCGCCCCGGCGTTGCGTCTACCAGGGGGTCATACAGCGGATTATACGCCTGCGCCGGGACGCCCGGTCCGCGGCCGATGTTCAGGGCAATGTTCACCGGGCGGCTGCCATTGCCGGACGGTCCTTGCGGAACGCGCTCTTGCTGGCGACCAGCGGGCCGGCGAAGCCGAACAGGTCCAGCCCCTCCGCTTCCACCCGCGTCCCGTCCGCCTGGGTGCCGGTGAACAGCCACTCCGTAACGCCCTCACCATCGAGGACCCGGCTGCGGCGCACGGTCCATTGCACGTCCGGCATGGCCGTCCACACCGCGGTGAAGGCCGCCTGGATCGCCTCCTTCCCCTCCACCCGCCGTCCCCAGGCCTCCGGGCCGGCAGCGGTCAGGAACGTGGCGTCGGGGGTGAAGCACGCCATCACGCCGGCCGCATCATGCCGGTTGAAGGCCGCGAATAGCCGGTCGAGCGTCGCAAGACGGGCAGTGTCGTCGGTCATAGGCATTGTTGGGGCATCCCTGGTCGAGGTTCCACTGGCATGATGCCGCAGGACGCCGGCGGCGGCGTAGGGCCAGACCGCGGGAAACGGACGGCCAGGCAGCGGCCGGCCAGCAAAGAGGCAGTCAGGCCGAAGCGGCTGCCCAGCCATGGAGCAATATTGCGCGGATGGTCCAGTTGCCCATCAAAGTCGTATGTATCTGGCCCTCACCCTGCTTATGCTGCCCCGTGTTGGATTGCGCTGACACATTCAGGAGCCTGCCATGAACTCGTTCCCCGCCCTGTCGCGCCGGACCCTGCTCGGCAGCGCAGCCGCTCTGGCCGCCACGGCGCCCTCCCGTGCCGCCGAGAAGGAAGTCACCTTCGCATACCAGGACATGGTTGTGCCGTTTCGCGTGCTCATGGAGCAGGGCGGCATCGAGAAGAAGACCGGCTACAAGATCAACTGGCGCAAGTTCGGCGGCGGCGGAGACGTGGTACGCGCCATGGCGTCCGGCAACGTCGCCCTGGGTGAGGCAGGCTCCAGCCCGATTGCGACAGCCGCGTCGCAGGGCTTGAACATCGAACTGTTCTGGATCCTGGACGACATCGCCGACGCCGAGCAGCTCGTCGCGCGGAATGGCAGTGGCGTGACCAGCGTGGCTGGACTGAAGGGCAAGACGGTGGCCACCCCCTTCGTCTCCACGTCGCATTACCAGCTCATGTTCGCCCTGAAGCAGGCCGGCCTGGCGCCTGGCAGTGTCAAGGTGGTCAACATGCGCCCGCCGGAGATCGCTGCCGCGTGGGAGCGGGGCGACATTGACGCGACCTTCATCTGGGACCCTGTCCTGATGCGGGTAAAGCAGAACGGCAAGGTGCTGACGTCGGCCGAGGCGATTGCCAAGGAAGGCCGGCCGACCTTCGACGGCCTGGTCGTGGATCGTGCCTGGGCCGCCGCCAACAAGGGGTTCATGGTCGAGTTCGTGAAGCTGCTCGCCGCCGCGGACGCCTCCTACACCCGTGACCCGGCAGCCTGGACGCCGGATTCGCCAGAGGTGAAGGCGGTGGCCAAGTGGACTGGCGCCGCGGCAGCCGAAATCCCGGCAGGCATGGCCGCCTACCGCTTCCCCACTCCGGTGCAGCAGGTCTCGTCCGAGTGGCTCGGCGGCGGCGCGGCCAAGGCGCTGCTGTACACCGCGCAGTTCCTGAAGGAGCAGGGCCGGGTCCCGGAGGTTGCGCCCGATTACAGCCGGTTCGTCACCTCGGAGTACGTGCGCGACGCCATGAAGTAGGGGAAACTGAGATGCTGGAACTCCACGATGTCAGCCTGAGCTACGGGTGGGGGGAGGGCGCCGTCAACGCGCTGTCCCAGATCAATCTCTCCATCGCTGCCGGGGAGTTCGTGGTGGCGCTGGGCGCGTCGGGATGCGGCAAGACGACGCTGCTGTCCTGCATCGCCGGGTTCCTCGCGCCGACCAGCGGCGCCATTCTTTTGGACGGCAAGCCCGTGACGGAACCCGGCGCCGACCGGGGCGTCGTGTTCCAGAAGCACGCGCTGATGCCGTGGCTGAACGTCATGGAGAACGTCACCTTCGGCCTGCGGATGCGCGGCGTCGCCCGGGCGGAGCGGGCGCGCATTGGGCTGGAGATGCTGGGCTTCGTCGGCCTGGCCGACGTGGCGGAAGGGAAAATCTATGAGCTGTCGGGCGGGATGCAGCAGCGCGTGGGCATCGCCCGCGCCCTGGCCAGCGACCCCCGGGTGCTGCTGATGGACGAGCCTTTGGGCGCCCTCGACGCGTTCACCCGCGGGCAGGTACAGGAACTGATCCTGGACATCTGGCACCGGACGGGCAAAATCGCCTTTTTCATCACCCATGACGTGGAAGAGGCAATCTTCCTCGCGACCCGCCTCGTCATCATGAGCCCGCGCCCCGGCCGCATCGTCGAGACGATTGAGCTGCCTTTCTCCCGGCGCTTTGCCGCCGGAGAGGACGCCCGCGCCGTCCGTGCCGACCCGGCGTTCATCGCCATGCGGGAACGCGTGCTGGACACCGTCCACCACCGCCCCGCCCTCGTCCCGGAGGCCGCATAGCATGGACGGAACGGCCGCCCACCCCGCGCCGCCGCTGCCCATCCCCGCCGCACCTCGGCGGGTGCGGCGCCCCGCCTCTGCCAACCTGCCGCTGCTGAGCGTCGCCACCGTAATCGGGCTGCTGGCGCTGTGGACAGTTGTGACTGGGGCCGGCTGGATCGCGCCGCTGTTCCTGCCGGGTCCGCGCGCTATCTTTGTTGCGCTGCAGCAGGCTTGGGACGGCGTGTTCGACGGCAACACGCTTCCGGTCCAAGCCGGGGCGAGCCTGATGCGGGTGCTCAGCGCCTTCATCCTTGCGGGAGTCGTTGGCATCCCGGCCGGCCTGGCCATGGGGGTGAGCCGTCGGGCACGGGCCATGCTGGACCCGATCATCGAGTTCTACCGCCCGCTGCCGCCGCTCGCGTACCTGCCGCTCATGGTCATCTGGTTCGGCATCGGCGAGACCTCGAAGATCATACTGATCTTCCTGGCCTGCTTTGCCCCGGTCACCCTGGCCACCCGGTCGGGCGTGCTGTCCGCCTCCCGCGACCAGGTCAACGCCGCCCTCTCAATGGGCGCGACGCGCTGGCAGGTGCTGTGTCATGTCGTGCTGCCCGCCGCGACGCCGGAAATCCTAGTGGGCTTGCGCATTGGCATGGGCGTCGGCTGGACCACGCTGGTCGCGGCCGAGATGGTGGCGGCGAATGCCGGGCTGGGTCAGATGGTGCTAAACGCTTCGAACTTCCTGCGCACCGATGTGGTCATCATGGGCATCCTGGTGATCGGCCTGTTCGCGGTGCTGTTCGAGGTCGGGATGCGCTGGCTGGAACGCACGTTGGTTCCCTGGAAAGGCAAGGTCTGATACCGGCCGCCCGCGAGGCGCGGCTGGTGTTAGATCAACCGCCCCAGCCGCGCCAACCCTTCCTCGATCCGGTCGGTCCGGATCGAGGAGAAGCCCAGCCGGAAGCTCCCACGGCCCCGCTCCGCATTGTCGAAGAAGACGTCCCCCGGCTCCGCCAGCACGCCTTTGGCCACCGCCGTTGCCGCCACCGCACGCGCATCCAGCCCTGGCGGGCCGCTGATCCAGTAGCTTGCTGCTCCAGGTCCCCGCTGCCAGCGGCAGGTCGGCAGGTGTAGCGGCAGCAGGCGGTCCATTGCTGCCGCCCGCTCCGCCAGCACCTGCGCGACCCGGCGGAGATGGGCGCGGTAATGCCCGAGCGAGATGAACATCGCCATCGCACGCTGGTTGTTGCTCGGCGGGTGCCGCAGCATGATCCGTCGCAGCACGCGCATTTCCCGGATCACCGGCGCCGGGGCGACGACGTAGCCGAGCCGCAATCCCGGTGCGAGCACCTTGGACAGGCTGCCGATGTAGATCACCCGCCCCTCCGCATCCGTGCTCTTCAGCGGCGGGATGGCCGCCCCTTCTTGGAACAGGTCGGCATCGTAGTCGTCCTCGATGACCGTGACGTCGTGCGCCCGGGCCGCCGTCAGCACCGCCCGGCGCCGCCCGGCGGACATCGTGGACGTCGTCGGGCACTGGTGCCCCGGCGTCAGGATGGCAACCCGGCACCCCGCCAGCCCGGCATCGGGCACGGCGCCCTCCCCGTCCACGCCCAGCAGGTGCAGGTTCCCCCCGGCCAGTCGCACCATGTGCCGGGCGTCGGGATAGCCCGGCTCCTCCATGGCGACCGGCGTGCCGTCGCCGACCAGCAGCCGGATGGCGAGGTAAAGCCCCTGCTGCGCGCCGATGGTGATCATGACCTCGTCCGGCGCCGCCCAGATGGCGCGGCGTGGCAGCACCCGCGCGCGGAGCTGTGCCACCAGTTCCGGGTCATCCTCGTCGATCAGGTCCCCGGCCCAGTCGTTGACGCTGGAAACGCTGGACGCGGTGCCGACGCTCTCGCGCCACGGCTGGATCGGGAACAGGCCAGGGTCGAACTGCCCGAACAGGAAGGGATAGGGGTAGCTCTGCCAATCCTTGGGCTTGCGGATGTGCAGCAACTGGGACGGCTGCATGGCGAAGTGCGGCGCCCAGTCCCGCAGGTCCGCGCCGGGCACCGGGATAGCGGCGCGCCGCAGCGCCGCCGTGAGGGGGGCCACGAACACCCCGCTCCGCTCGTGGGAGGTCAGGTAGCCCTCCTGCACCAATTGCTCGTAAGCCGACGTTGCGGTATTGCGGGCGATGCCGAGCATGCCGGCCAGTTGGCGCGACGACGGCAGGCGGCGGCCGGGCGGGAGATGCCCGTTCTCGATGGCGGCGACCAGGAGCTGCCGGATTTGCGCCTGCAGGGCGACGCCGGAGCGGCTGACGTCCCGGAACATGTGCAGCCACGCGATGTCGTAGTCACCGGTGGGCAAGGGCGCGGGCCTCCAGGGTTGGGCTTGTGGCAGTCCGTTCGATACCGTAGCGCAGGGCCGGCCTAGGGCACATAGGTTTTCCCCTGGTCCTGTGCCGAGCCTCCCGCAGCCGCTACCGCATGCCGAAGACCGGGGACTCCCCAAGCTCCTCGGCGCGGATGCAGGCCACCCAGTGGCCGGACGCCAGGGCGCACAGCGGCGGCGCCTCTGCCCGGCACCGGTCCTGGGCGTGAGGGCACCTGGCCGCAAAATGACAGCCCGGCGGCGGCGCGAGCGGACTTGGCGGCTCGCCGGGCACCAGGACGCTGCGCCGCACCGCCGGGTCCGCGCCGCCCTGCGCTGCGGCTGCCATCAGGGACCAAGTATAGGGATGGCGCGCCCGGGCGAACAGCACCGCGGTGGGCGCACGCTCGACGATGCGCCCGAGGTACATGACGGCCACCTCGCCGCACAGATGCTGCACCACGCCGAGGTCGTGCGAGATGAACACCAGCGCCAGCGCCATCTGCTGCTGCAAGCGCTGCAGCAGGTTGAGCACCTGCGCCTGGATGGCGACGTCGAGCGCCGAGACCGGCTCGTCGCACACCAGCAGCGCCGGGCCGGGCGCCAGGGCGCGGGCGATGGCCAGGCGCTGCCGCTGGCCGCCGGAGAACTGGTGCGGGAACAGGCCGGCGGTGTCGGGCGGCAGGCCCACGGCCTCGATCATCGCGGCGGCCCGGTCCGCTCGCCCAGCCGGCTCGCCGATTCCCAGCAAGTCCAGCGGCTCGCGCACGAGCTGCCCGGCCCGCTTGCGTGGGTCGAGCGAGGAAAACGGGTCCTGGAACACCATCTGAAAGCCGCGCCGCGCCCGCCGGAGCGCGCTGCCGCCGAGGGCGGTGACATCCTGCCCATCAATGCTGACCCGGCCGTGCGCCGGGCGCACAAGCTGCATCAACGCCAGCGCGGCGGTGGACTTGCCGGAGCCGCTTTCCCCCACGATGCCGAACGCCCGTCCCCGACCGACCGTGAAGCTGATGCCGTTCACCGCATGCACCTCGGCGCGTGGGGCGAACGGCCGGGGACGCGGGCCGCGGAAGCGGACGGCGAGGTTCTCGACGATCAGAAGGTCGCTCATCCCGGATGCCAGCAGGCCACGCGGTGATCCTCCCCGGCCAACATGGGCCGTTCCGTGCACCTTGCGTCGGCGCGCGGGCAGCGGGGGGCGAACAAGCAGCCGCCGCCACGCGCGCCGAGGGACGGCACCATCCCCGGGATTTCTGCCAGCGGCGCCGCCGGTTCGGCCGCGCGAACCCCCAGGCGCAAATGCGGCACGCAGGCGATCAGGCCCTGGGTGTAGAGATGCGCCGGGCGTCCCAGCACGTTGGCGGTGCGGCCCTGCTCGACGCAGCGGCCGGCGTAGAGCACCGCGACGGTGTCCGCCATGTCCGCCACGACAGTCATGTCATGCGTGATCAGCACCATCGCCGAGCCGGCCTGCTGCTGCAATTCCTGCAGCAGGTCGAACACCTGGGCCTGCACCGTCACGTCGAGCGCCGTCGTCGGCTCGTCGGCGATCAGCAGGGCCGGGCGGCAGGCCAGCGCCATCGCGATCATCACCCGCTGCCGCATCCCGCCGCTGAGCTGGTGCGGGTAGGCGCCGATCCGCTGTTCCGGCGCCGGCACCTGGACCGCGCGCAGCAGCGCGAGTGCCACGGCATGTGCATCCCGGCGGCTCGCGCCCTGATGCTGGCGGAGAACCTCAGCAATCTGCTCGCCCACGGGGAACACGGGATTCAGCGCCGTCATCGGTTCCTGGAAGATCATGGACATGGCACGGCCGCGTAGGGACCGCAGGTGCTGCGGGCTGGCCGTTGCCAGCTCCTGGCCGGCCAGGCGAATCGAGCCGGCCCGGGCGCGCAGGCTCTCCGGCAGCAGGCCCATGACCGCGAGCGCCGCCATGCTCTTGCCGCATCCGGACTCGCCCACCAGCGCAAGCGTGCGCCCGGCCCCGACTGTGAAGGACAGGTTCTCCAGCACCGGGACCGCGCCGCTGGGGCGGTGCAGCTCGACGCTCAGACCCTCGACGGCCAAGGCGGGGATGGTGGGGGCAGTCGCAGATACGCTCATCGGCGGCGCAGGCGCGGATTCAGCGCGTCGTTGATGCCGTCGCCCACCAGGCTGACGGCCAGCACGGCGAGGAAGATCGCCGCCCCCGGGAACGTCACTGCCCACCAGGCATCCTGCATGTATCCCCGGTTCTGCCCCAACATCAGCCCCCAAGTCATGACGTTCGGGTCGCCCAGGCCCAGGAAGCTCAGCCCGCCCTCGAACAGGATGGCGATCCCCACCGATAGCGTTGCTGCCACGATAATCGGCGGCAGTGCGTTGGGCAGCACCACCCGCGCCACCAAATAGCCCGCCCCGGCCCCGGCGGCGGTGGTCGAGCGCACGAAGTCCATGTCCCGCAAGCGCATGCATTCGGCACGGGTCAGCCGGGCTACCCCGGTCCAGGACACCAGGCCGATTGCCGCCGTTTCCACCTGCAGCTTCGCGCCGAACAGGGCGACCAGCACCATCGCGAACAGCAGGGCTGGCAGCACTTGGAAGAATTCGGTGCATTTCATCAGCAGCCGGTCCACCCAGCCGCCGGACCATCCGGCCAGCGCGCCCACGGACACGCCGATGGACACGGAGATCGCCGCCGCGACCAGCCCGACCAGCAGGCTGGCACGCCCGCCGACCAGCAGCCCGGCCAGCACGTCCCGCCCCAGGTAGTCCGATCCCAGCGGTGCACCCTCGCCCGGCGCGCTGAACGGCGCGGCCACGAGGTCGAAGGGGTCCACGCCATACAGCACCGGGCCGAACAGGCTGGCCAACACGATGGCGCACAGCATCGCTGCGCCCGCCATGCCCACGGGGCCGTGCAGGAACTGCGCAGCCGCCTGCCGCGCCGGGGAGGCGGCGCTCATCGCGCACCGGCGCGGATGCGCGGGTCAACCCAGCGCAGCGCCAGGTCGGTCAAGATGTTGGCCGCCATAACCAACACCGCCGACACCACCAGCACGCCGAGCAGGGTCGGGTAGTCCCGCCGCAGGATGGAGTCGAACACCAGGCGGCCCATGCCGGGCCAGCCATAGACCGTCTCGACCAGCACGGCGCCCCCGAGGGCTTCGGAGAACTGCAGGCCGAGCAGCGTGACTACCGGGCCGGCCGCGTTGCGGAGCGCGTGCTTGTAGACGACCGTGCGCTCCGTCATGCCCTTGGCCCGCGCGGTGCGTATGTAGTCCGCGCGCAGCACGTTGTTCATGCTGGTGCGGGACTGCCGGCTGTACTGCGCCATGTAAACGATGCCGAGCGTGAAGGCAGGCAGGACCAGGTGGTGCAGCACGGATAGGGCGTAGGCCATGCCGCTCAGCGGCTGCCCCACGTCGCTCATGCCGCCGATGGGGAACAGCGGCAGCACGGAGGCGAGCAGCAGCAGCAGGAGCAGGCCGCTCCAGAACACCGGCATGGCATAGCCGGCGACTGCAAGGAGCGTGACAGCCAGGTTCACCGCGCCCCGCGGGCGCCGGGCGGCGGCCACGCCGAGCATGGTCCCGGCGACGGAGGCGAACAGCAGAGCGGATGCCATGAGCAGGCCGGTCGCCGGCAAGCGCTGCAGGATCAGGTGCGACACCGGCTGGTTAAAGTAGAACGAGTAGCCGAGGTCGCCCTGCGCCGCGCGGAGCACGTAACGCCCGAGCTGCACGAGAATGGGCTGGTCCAGGCCATAAGCCGCCCGGATAGAAGCGAGCACCTCCGGCGAGGCGCCCCCCATCTCGCCTGCGATCACCAGGGCCGGGTCGCCCGGCGCCAAATGGACCAGCATGAAATTCAGCACCACCACCGCCAGCAGCAGCAGCGCGGCGTTGGCCGCAACCATCCCGGCCCGGAGCAGCGCCGTCACGCGGGCGGCGTCGCCCAGCGCAGTTGGTCAAGCGGGGACATCGCGCCCCAGATGGACAACGGCAGCTCTGCCAAGCCCTTATGCGCCGCGGTGTAATAGGGAACGACGTTCAGGAAATGGACCGGCACCTCGTCCACTACGATCCGCTGGAATTCACCGTACAGGCCGCGGCGCCGCTGCGGGTCAGGCTCGGCGGCGGCCTGATCGAGCAGCTCGTCCACGCGGGCGTTGCGGTATCCCTGCATGTTGGCCCAGACCACGCCCTTGCGGATGTTGCTACTGAGGTAGGTGCGGGCGACGCCGATCACCGGGTCGCCCCAGTTGAACACGGAATCCACGGTCACGTCGTAGTCGTAGTTGGCGACGCGCTCCGCCCAGGTCGGGAAGTCAGGCACCGCGCGCACCTCCGCCGCGATGCCGATCTTGCGCAGCGCCGGGCGCAGGAACTCGGCGATGTTGCGCCCCTGCTCGGGGTCGCCGGGATCGTAATCGATGGCCAGGGGGAAGCGGGTGCCGTCCGCGCCGCGCGGGTGGCCGGCTTGGTCCAGCAACGCGTTGGCCCGGCCGAGGTCGGGCGCGTAGGCTTGCACGTCCTTGTTGTAAAAGGGGGAGGTCGGCACGATGGGCGTCATCGCCTCCGCCGCCTTGCCGGACATCAGCACCCGCGTCACCTGCTTGCGGTCCACGGCGTAGGCGATGGCCTGGCGCACCCGCACGTCGTCGAGCGGCTTCCTCATGCAGTTGAAGGCGAGCCAAGTGATCGGGCCGATGCCGGCATAGCCTTGCGGCGTGACGGTCAGGGTGGACGCTTTCTGAGCACGGTCAATGTTGCGGACGCCGGCCAGCAGCGGCGCCATGTGGATCTCGCCCCGCTCCAAGGCGAGCACCATGACCGTGGGATCGGTGATGATCCGGATCACCACGGCGTCCAGCGCGGGGGCGTGAGGGATGAAAAACTTGTCGAACCGCTCCAGCCGGATGAACTGGCCGCGGCTGTACTCGACGAAGCGGAACGGGCCGCAGCCGACCGGCTTCAGATTGGCCGGGTGGGTCAGGATATCTTGCCCGTCGCCGTAGATGTGCTTCGGCAGGATCGGCATCATCGCCGGGGACATGGCCAGCAGCAAGGCCGGGTGCGGGTGTTTCAGGCGGATGACGGCCGTGTGCGGGTCCGGCGTCTCGACGGTGTCCACCGGGGCCAGCATGGTGGTGAACGGGTGGCGCGTCTTGATGACGCCGATGGTGAAGGCGACGTCCTCGGACGTGACGGGGCGGCCGTCATGGAACACGGCCGTCTCATTCAGGTTGAGCGTCACGCTGAGCGCGTCGGGCGCGACGGCCCAGCTCTTGGCCAAATAAGGCTGCGGGTTCCAATCGGCATCGAAGCGCAACGGGCTGGCGAAGATCTGCGAGCAGGGCACGGCGGTTGCGGTTCCCGACTGGATGGCGCCGTTGAAGTGCCGCGGCTCCTGCCCCAGTCCCAGGACCAGCGTGTTGCTGGCCGCGGCGGCGGGATGCCCGGCGTCCAAGGCCGCTGCCGCCAAGGCCGATCCGGCGATCAGCAGGGTGCGTCTGTCCAGCATCGTCAAATCTCCAAGTAAGCGGTTGCGTCCGGTCAAGCTACGCAAGTCATGGGCCAGCACTGCATGTAACGCCGGCTAGGGCGCGGCGGAACAGCGCATCCAGTTCCGCTGGCAATGGCATGTCGGCCGTGCCGATCACAACGAGCGCGTCGCACTGGCCCGCGGCGGGCAGGAGGCTCCAGCGCCGCCCGGCCAGTTGCAGCAAATGCTGGCCGCCGTCCGGACCGACCCGGCAAAACCCCTTGATCCGCAGCACCGCCGGCGGCAGCCCATCCAGCAATTGGGCGAGCAAGCGGCCGTCAAAGGGCGCCGGGTCGCGCCAAACCCAACTGCGGAACGGGTGGTCCGGCGCCTCGGCCGCAAAGCGGCTGGCGGGGGCATCGGGCCGTGCCGGGCCGGCCAGCAGCGCTTCAGGCAGTTCGGCGTGCGCCACCTGGACCGTGCGCGCATCCGGACGCAGGCGCCGCACCGCCGCCTCTGCCGCCTCCGGCGCGGCGGCGTCGCACTTGTTCAGCACGATCAGGTCCGCCCGGGCGATCTGGCGTTCCAACGTATCCGTCAGGTAACGGTCGGCGAGCTGGCTGGGGAAGGCGGCCGCGTCCACCAAGACCAGCACGGCGTCCAGCGCCACGGATGGCTCCAGCTTCACCAGTTGGGCGATGCGCCAAGGGTCCGACACCCCGCTTGCCTCCACCAGGATGTGGTCAGGCGCAGGATCGCGCTGGGCCAGGCGCTCCAGCGTGTCGCCGAGGTCCGGGCCGATGCTGCAGCACACGCAGCCGTTGGCGAGCGACAGCACCCCGCCGTCCCAGTCCCGTACCAGCGCCGCATCCACGTCCACCGCGCCGAAGTCGTTGACCAGGACGGCATAGCGCCGGGTCGCGGTGCGCAGCAGGTGGTTGACCAGCGTCGTCTTGCCGGCGCCGAGGAACCCGCCGACCACCGTGACCGGGATCACGCCGGCCTTTCGAACGGAACGCCGCCCAGGACCGTCGCGTGCACGCCCACGTCTTTCAACGAATCCGGCGGGATTTCCAGCGGGTCATCGTCGAGCACCGCGAAGTCGGCGAACTTGCCGACGTCAATGCTGCCGACCAGGTGGTCCATCCGCATCGTGTAGGCGGCGCCCAGGGTGATGGCGCGCAGGGCGTCGGCGATGGGGATGCGCTCATGCTCACCCAATACGACGCCGGACGCGGTGCGACGGTTCACGGCGCACCAGGCGGTGAACAGCGGGCCGAGCGGCGTCACCGGCGCATCCGAATGGATGGCGAACGGCACCCCCAGGCGCAGCGCCGTACCGCACGCATCCATGCGGGCGGCACGGGTGGGCCCCATGGTCAGCGCCAAGTGGGCGTCGCCCCAGTAGTAGATGTGGTTGGCGAAGATGTTGCAGCAGATGCCCAACGCCTCCATGCGGCGGTACAGCGCCTCGTCCGGCATCTGGCAGTGCTGCAGCGTGTGCCGGTGGTCGCCGCGGGGCGCCTCCTGCAAGGCGCGTCCGATCATCTCGACCGCCACCTCCGTCGCCTCGTCCCCGTTGGTATGGATGTGCAAGTGGGCACCGGCGCGGTGGTAGGCGAGCACGACCGCCGCCAGCTCGGCCGGCGCCAGGTACCACATGCCGTTCGGCGCGCCGTTGTGGTAGCCGGGCCAGCGCAGCCGCGCCGTGAAGCCCTGGATCGAGCCGTCCACCACCAGCTTCACCAGGCCGAAGTGCAGCTTTGGGTTGCCACGTCCCGCCAGCTCCCGCCACCGGGCAATCCCGTCCGGCACGCTGTAGGCGCGAGCGGCCAAAGCGGGGACGATCCGCAGCGGGAAGCCGCCCTCCTGCGTTACCGCCTCGTAGATGCCGACCGTCGCCGGCGTCAGTTCGTTCAGCAGGTCGGCAGCGGTGGTAACGCCGGCCATCCGTGCGATCTCCCCGAAGCGGCGCAGCGACGGCGCGTCGACCGCACGCTCCATCGAGCCGCCGCCGATCACCCGGCGCACCCGGCCCATCACCTCCGGCCCCAGCAGCTCACCGTTGGGCTGCCCGTCGGGTCCGCGCACCAGCCCGTCCAGGTCAGTGTCCTGGGTCAACCCGGCACGGTGCAGCACGGCGCCGTTCACGTTCATGATGTGGCCGGAGGCGTGGGTGATCGCCACGGGACGCCGCGTGGACACCTGGTCGAAGTCGGCGCACACCATGCGCCGCCCGCCGAAATAGATGGGATCAAACCCCCAGGCGGTCAACGGGGCGTCCGCATCGTCCATCCCGCGCTCGATCTCCTGCAAGCGCGCGACGACCTCCTCGATGCTTTTCAGCCCCGGCCAGAGGTGGCCATCCGGGCCACGGCGGTCGAAGAAGCCAAGGTAAGGGTCCTGCCAGGTCAGGCCCTCGAACAAGTGGCTGTGCCCTTCCACGAACCCCGGCAGGATCACCTTGGCCGCAAACCGGTCGTCCGCGGCGGCCGGGCCGAACGCGGCCATCTGCCCCGCCGTGCCGACGCCGAGCACCCGACCCCCGCGCACGGCGACATGGGTCGCCACGGGCACCGAGGGATTCATCGTGATGATCCGCTGTGCCTGGAACACCCGGGTCTCGTCCTGCATCGGCCTGCCCTCCATTTACGTCAGTGCGCCATCGCCACGGCGCGGGCGTCCTCCAGGATCATGGACGCGGCTTTCTCGCCGATCATGATCGCGGGCGCGTTGGTGTTGCCAGACACGAGCGTCGGCATGATCGAGGCATCCACGACCCGCAGCCCCCGCACTCCGTGGACCCGCAGCCGCGCGTCCACCACCGCCCGCGGGTCGGTCCCCATCTTGCAGGTGCCGACTGGGTGGTAGATCGTCGTCGCGGTGTCGCGGGCGTTCTCCAGCATCTCTGCGTCGGTCTGCACCGGAGGGCCAGGCACCAGCTCCTCCACGATAAACGGACTGAGCGCACGGGTCGCGGCGAGGCGGCGGGCGAGCTTCATGCCATCCACGATGACTTGCTGGTCCGTCAGCGTCGCCAGGTAGTTGGGGTGGATCGCCACCGTCTGCCGCGGATCGGGTGAGCGCGGCACCAGGCGGCCGCGGCTTTCCGGCCGCAACTGGCAGACCGACGCGGTGAAAGCGGAGTAGCGGTGCAGCCCGTCGCCGGGCTTGTCGGCGCTCAACGGCTGGATGTGGAACTGCACGTCCGGCGTCGCCTTGGACGGGTGGGTGCGGGCGAAGATGCAGACCTGGCTGGCGCCCATGGACATCGGCCCGCGCCGCCGCAGCATGTAATCCAGCCCGATCATCACCTTGCGGACTGGGTGGTTCACCTCGTCGTTCAGGGTCGGACGGTTGCACTTGTAGACCGAGCGCGTTTGTAAATGGTCCTGCAGGTTCTCTCCTACGCCGGGCAACTCTTGCACGACCGGCACGCCGATGTCCTGCAGCACCTCACCACGCCCGATGCCCGACAGCTCCAGCAGATGCGGCGAGTTGATGGCGCCTGCGCTCAGCAACACCTCGCCGGTGGCGCGCACGCGTTGTGTGCCTCCATCCGCCGATAGCTCCACGCCGGCCGCGCGGCCGTCCTCGATCAGGATGCGATGCACCAGCGTTCCGGTCACGATCTGCAAGTTCGCCCGCCGTTTCACCGGGTTAAGATAGCCGACGGCGGCGCTGCAGCGCCGCCCGTTGCGTGCGGTAAGCTGGAAGTATCCTGCGCCTTCCTGCGTGGCGCCGTTGAAGTCGTTGTTGCGCGGGATGCCGATCTCTTCGGCGGCGTCGATGTAGGCATCGCAAACGTCGCGCTGAACCCGCATGTCGGACACGGCGAGCGGGCCGCCGACGCCGTGGAACGCGCTCTCTCCCCGCTCCTGGTCCTCGGATTGGCGGAAGAAGGGGAGCACGTCGTCATAGGACCAGCCGGTACAGCCGAGCTGGCGCCACTGGTCGTAATCCTCTGCCTGGCCGCGGATATAGAGCAGTCCGTTGATTGAGCTTGACCCGCCCAGCACCCGCCCGCGCGGCCATTGAAGCTGGCGCCCGTTCAGGCCAGGGTCAGGCTCGGTTTCCATGCACCAGTCGGTGCGGGGATTGTGCATGGTCTTGAAGTAGCCGACCGGAATGTGGATCCAAATATAGTTGTCCCGTGGCCCGGCCTCGATCAGCAGCACCCGGCGGGACGGGTCGGCAGACAGGCGGTTGGCGAGCACGCACCCGGCTGATCCCGCGCCAATAATGACGTAGTCGAACTCCGCGCCGTCCAAGCCGCCGCTCATGGCGCAACCGCGCGGGCCCTAGTGAACGCCGGCGCGTCTGGCTGGGGCCGCGGCATCGCCAGCACCGAAATGAGGCTGACGATTGCCGTAAACACGACATAGCCGCAGATATACCAGGGCTTGCCGCCGCCGTAGCTCAGCAGGTATGTCGCGATCAATGGCGTCAGCCCGCTCGCGAACACGCCCGAGAACTGGTAGCAGAACGAGATGCCGGTGTAGCGCACGCGGGGCGGGAACAGGCTGGAGAACAGCGCCGCCTGGGGGCCATAGACCGCCGGGTAGGCGAAGGTCAGCGGCAGGATGATCGCCAGCCAGACCAGCATCGGGTGGTCGGCGCCGGCGTAGTCCATCAGCCAGAACGACGGGAAGGCGAGCGCGCCGATCGCGGCCGCTCCGTAGCAATAGAGCCGGTGCGTGCCGATCCGGTCCGACAACGCGCCGAAGATCAAGACGAACGGGATCATCAGGGCGGAAGCGAGGATCACGCCTCCCAATGCCATGCCGCGCGTGAGGTGGAGCTGCGTCGTGGCATAGGAGATGATGAACACGCCCCACATATTGAAGCACGCGCCCTCGACATAGCGCGCGCCGCAGCCGAGCAGAAGGCTCTTGGGATGCGAGCGCAGCGCCTCCAGGAAAGGCGCACGGGCGGCGCCACTCTGCTTGACTGCCTCGAAATCGGGCGTTTCCAGCAACTTGAGCCGGATGACCAGGCCCACCGCGACCAGGGCGGCGCTCAGCAGGAAGGCCGCGCGCCAGCCCCATAGCAGGAAGGCGTCATTATCGAGCAAGGATAGCAGCGCGACGACGCCGGAGGCCAGCATCAGCCCGGCTGGCACACCGATCTGCGGGTAGCTGCCGTAGAACCCCTTGCGTCCGGCGGGCGCGTGCTCGACCGACATCAGCACGGCGCCCCCCCATTCGCCGCCGATGCCGATGCCCTGCAGCACCCGAAGCACCAGAAGGATGATCGGCGCAGCGACGCCGATGGTTTCATAGGAGGGCAGTAGGCCAATGGCCGTGGTGGCCAAGCCCATGATCAGCAGCGTCAGCACCAGGATGGTCTTGCGCCCCACCCGGTCGCCGAAATGGCCGAAAATAATGCCGCCGATGGGCCGGGCGACAAAGCCCACCGCGAAGGTCGTGTAAGACAGCAGGGTGCCGACGAGCGGCTCGTAAGACGGAAAGAACAGCTTGTTGAACACCAGCGCCGCGACGACGCCGTAGAGGAAGAAGTCATACCACTCGATCGTCGCACCGATCGCGCTCGCGAAGGCGACTTTGCTGATCGATTGGCCGCTTTGGGCCGCTTCGTCCGCCGCAGGTGCTGGCATGGCTGTCCCTCCCCTTGGAGCCCGGCTTTGCGCCGTGGCAAGTTTGTTCATTGCGGCCCTGTCAGGTCTGGCGGCCGCCGAAGCGAGCAAAGCGTAGCGGCGCAAAGCTGCTTGCTGCAAGGCTTGCGATGATAAATTATCACTTTATGGGGGCAATCTGATGCAGTCCATGAGACAGTCGTCTGCTGAACAGCCGGCTGCGGAGCGGCCTTCCGTGAACCGCGTGCTGGACCTGATCGAAGTGCTCGCCTCAGCCGGGCGCTCGCTGACGGTCGTTGAGATCAGCGAGGCATTGGGGGTGTCGCGCCCTCAGGCGCACCGGATCGTCGCTGGGCTGGAACGCAGTGGGGTCCTCGCGCGCCATCCGCACAGCCGACGCGTGATCTTCGGCTCGCGGCTTGCGCGCGCAGTACTCCGCATCGGCAGCATGTCGAGTCTGCAGCCGATCTGGCACTCGGTGCTGCAAGGGGTGGTGGAACAGGTCGGCGAGACCTGCAACCTCATCATGTTCCCCCGCGCGACTCCCACCTATTTCGACCGCGTCGAGGCAAACTGGCCGCTGTCCATCCGGCTGCGGGCCGGCTCCGAGGTGCCGCTGCACTGCACCGCCGGCGGCAAAGTCTACCTGGCCAACCTGTCGGCGCGCGAGCGCGAGCTGCTGCTGGAACACCTGCCGATGCGGCCCTGTACGGCGAATACGATCGTCGAGCGGGATGGGCTGCGCCGTGACCTGCAGCAGGCCGCAGCGAATGGGTTTGCCACCGATCAGGAGGAGTTCATCCAGGGGATGATCGCGGTGGCAGTGCCGATCCAGTCCGGAAAAGGCGTTTTCCTGGGTGCGCTGGGCATGCACGCGCCTGGCGCGCGGCATGGGCCGAACGGGTTGCGCGGCTTCCTGCCTGCGCTCCGTGCCGGCGCGGACAGCTTGGCCGCCGTCCTAGAGCAGGACGCACGGCCGGACCGTACCCTGAGTCTCACAGAATGAAGGTCGGTGCGTGACATACTGAGAAACTCTGTTGACACGGTTCGGACGCTGCCTGCTAATGCCGCCATGCGAGCGAAAACGACTGTGCCGCGGACGACCGATCCGGCCTCTGTCGAGGTTCGCGCCGAGGCTGCGGCAACAGAGGCGCCTGAACAGGGCGCAGGTGTGTTCCGACGCTCCTTCGCCATGCTGGAAACCATCGTGCGGAGCGGTGCGCCGCTCGCGCCAGGCGAGATCGCGGAGGTGCTGGGCATCCCCAAGCCGACCGCATACCGCATATTGGAGGGGTTCGAGCGGCAGGGGCTCGTGCGCCGCCAGTTCGGCTCCAAGCGGGTCACGGTTGGGCCGCGCCTGACCGACCTTGCCTTCGACATCCTGCGCGCCTCGGTGCAGTACGCGCCGCGCCGCATGATCCTGGACGGGCTCATGCGGAGCGTGGGGGAAACGTGCAACATCGGCACGCTCGACGCGAGCAAGGTCGTTTACCTAGACCGGGTTGAGGCGAAGCACTGGCCGCTCCGCTTACAGTTCGGCATCGGGTCCCGCGTGCCGCTGCACTGCACTGCGATCGGCAAGCTGTTCCTGGCCTTCCTGCCGGCCCGCCAACGGCGTGAGCTGCTGGCAGGCTTGGACCTGCGGCCGATGACGGCGGCGACGTTGACCGACGGGCCTGCCCTGCAAACCGAGCTTGCGGCGATCCGGGAGCGCGGCCTTTCGATCGATGCCGAGGAGTACATCTTAGGCGTCGTCTGCGTCGCGGCCCCGATCTTCAACGGCGCGGGACAGATACGCGCCGGCATCGCGGTCCAGGCGCCCTCCGCCCGGATGTCCATCGAGCAGGCGCTGGCACTGCGCGGCGAGCTGATCGCGGCGGCTGAACAGTTGAGCGCGAGCTTTGAATTTGGCTAACGGCCCGAGCCTGGCCGCCCGCAACTAAAAGCGAGGGAACCGCGATGACCCAAACGATGTCCAGCGACGCTTCCGTCAGAAAAAGCGCTGCTTGCAAGGGCGTGTGGTCGCTTCATTCAGCCGCCATAGCCGGTTGACCGGGCACGTCGGCAAGGTTTCGACGCTGCTCGGTGCAACGGGAATCGTGCTGGCGGCCCGGCGGCCCCACCCGCTCCCCACCATCCTGGTCGGCGCGGGCGGAACTGTGGCGCTGGAGGGCGCCCGGCGTGCCCATGACGCTGGCCTGATCACGCCGACCCTCGTCGGGCGTGCGGACATCGTTCGCGGCTTGGCCGCCGCCATAGGCTGGGACATTTCCGGCCTCCGGCTTGTGCCCGCCGATGACGATGACGAGGCGGCCGCAACGTCGGTGTCCCTGGTGCGGGCGGGCGAGGCGGCGGCGCTGATGAAAGGCCATCTGCACACCGACGTGCTGCTGCGCGCGGTGCTCGACAAGGCGCACGGCCTGCGCGCTGGCCGCCGGCTGACGCACGTCTTCCATATGACATTCGACGCCCGCTTCAAGCCGCTGCTGATCACCGACGCGGCGGTGAACGTGGCGCCGGATCACCGCACGCTGTGCGACATCGTGCTGAACGCGGCGGACCTGGCGCGCGGTCTGGGCGAGGTCTGTCCCAGGATCGCCATGATCTCCGGAACGGAGGAGGTCACGGCGAGCATGCCGTCTTCCGGGCGGGCCGGGCAGGTTGTTGACGAACTGCGGACGGTATTGCACGGCCAGGCCGAGTTGGACGGACCTTTGGCGCTGGACAACGCCGTCTCCGTCGATGCTGCGCGCATGAAGGGCATCGGCGGCAACGTCGCCGGGCAGGCCGACGTCCTTGTCGTGCCGAACATCGAAACCGGCAACGCCCTGTTCAAGGCGATGGTGTTCTTCCAGGGGGCGGTCGCCGCTGGGATCGTTCTCGGCGCCCACGTCCCGATCATGCTCAACTCGCGCTCCGACCCGCCTGACGCCAGGCTGGTCTCGGCCGCGCTCGCCAGCTTGTACGCGACGCCGCAATGAACGGCGACTCGGGCCAATAAGTAGAACGCAAGTCTTGAGGGAGGGACTAAGCTATGAACATCGTCACTCAAATCGACCCGGCCGCCGCTGAGGAGAGCGCTGTCGTCGCTCAGCTCGTGCAGCGCGCCCGTGCGGCGCAGCGCGCCTTCGCCCACGCCCCCCAGGAGCGGGTGGACGAGGCGGTGACCGGGCTCGCTTGGTCCCTGTACCAACCGGCGCACGCGAAAGAGCTGGCCGAGCTGGCGGTCGCGGATACCGGGCTCGGCAACGTCGCCGACAAGATCATCAAGAAGCAGCGCAAGACCTTCGGCACGCTGCGCGACCTGCTGCGCGCCAAGTCGGTCGGCGTCATCGAGGATGACCCGGCACGCGGCCTGGTGAAGATCGCGAAGCCCGTCGGGATCGTGGGCGCGGTCACGCCTTCGACCAACCCCGGCGCGACGCCGGTCAACAAGAGCATGATGGCCATCAAGGGCCGTAACGCCATCATCATCGCCCCGTCCCCTGCAGGCTGGAGCACCACTTCCCGCACGGTCGGCTACATGCGTGCGGAGCTGGCGCGGATCGGCCTGCCGGAGGACCTCGTGCAGGTGCTGCCGGCCGGCGTGAATAAGGCGATGACCCAGGCGCTGATGGAGCAAGTTGACCTGGTGGTGGTGACGGGCTCGCAGGACAACGTGCGCCGAGCCTATAGCAGCGGCACGCCCGCGCTCGGCGTGGGCGCCGGCAACGTTGCGGTCATCGTGGACGAGACGGCCGACTTGGCCCGCGCCGCGGAGCTGATCTGCGCGTCCAAGATATTCGACAACGCCACCTCGTGCTCGTCCGAGAACGCCGTGGTCGTCGTGGACGCGGTCTATGACCGCATGATGGCCGAGTTCGCCCGCATCGGCGGCGTCATGGCCAATGCCGCGCAGAAATCCGCGATCCAGGACAAGCTCTGGGTGGGCGGCAAGCTGTCACGTCGCCTGATCGCCAAGGACGCCCCGGTGCTTGCCGACGCCTTCGGCATCGCGGCGCCGGGTGCGCGCTTCTTTATGGTCGAGGAGGACGGCGTCGGGCCGGCGTACCCGTTCTCGGGCGAGAAGCTGTCCCTGGTGCTGACCGTGTACCGCGCGGCGGACTTCGAGGCGGCCGTGCGGCGCGTGACGGAGCTTCTGGCCTACCAGGGCGCCGGGCATTCCTGCGGGATCCACACAATGGACGCCCATCGCCCGCGGCGGATCGCCGACGAGGTGGACGTCGTGCGCGTGCTGGTGAACCAGGCCCACACCTTCGGCAACGGCGGCGGCTTCGACAACGGGCTTGAGTTCACGCTCAGCATGGGCTGCGGCACCTGGGGCGGCAACAGCATTTCGGAGAACCTCAGCTACCGCCACTTCCTCAACATCACCCACCTCGTGACCACGATCCCGCCGGACAAGCCGGAGGAGGAGGAGCTGTTCGGCCCGTATTGGGCACGCTACGGCAAGTAGGAGCTTTGCCATGAACGTGTTGGAGCACGTCGCGAAGGAGCTGGCCCTGGCGCCCCACGGCATCCCCATCCCGCCAGGCGCCGCCTGCGCCACGCCGGAGGAGGCCGCAGCGGCGGCGGCCCGGCTCGGCGCCGTGGCGGTGAAGGCGCAGGTGCCCGCCGGCAAGAGGGGCAAGTCGGGCGGAATCCGGATGGCGGACACGCCGGACCAGGCGGCCGCCGCGGCCCAGGCGATCCTGGGCATGAGCATCGGCGAGCACCGGGTTTCCACAGTGCTGGTGGAGCAGCGCGCGGCCATTGCGCGCGAGTTCTACGCTGCGGTGCTGCAGGACGCGGCGAGCCGATCGCCGCTCGTGCTGTTCTCGACCGAGGGCGGCATGGACATCGAGGAGGTCGCAGCCGAACAACCGGCATCCATACGCCGCAGCGAGGTGGCGCTGTCGGCCGGCTTCGGCGAGGCGGAGGCGCATGCCATGCTGATTGGCCTCGGGCTGGGCGCGGCGGCGGCGCCTGTTGCCATGATCCTGGCCCGGATGTATCGCGCCTTCACCGAAACAGACGCCGAGCTGCTTGAGGTCAATCCGCTGGCCCTGCTGCAAGACGGCAGTCTGATCGCGCTCGATTGCAAGCTCGTGGTGGACGACGCTGCGCTGTACCGGCAGCCCGAGCTGGCCCGGCGCGGCAGCGAGGACGCCGCCACCGAGCTGGAGCAGCGGGGCCGGGCGCTCGGCCTGAAGTTCATCCAGCTCGACGGCAACGTCGGCGTGCTCGCCAACGGCGCCGGCCTGACCATGACGACCATGGACGTGATCCATCACCAGGGGGGGCGCCCGGCGAACTTCCTGGAGATTGGCGGCGACGCCTACACCAAGGCCGAGCCGGCGCTGGCGCTCGTGCTGGCCAACCCCGGCGTGCGCAGCCTGATCGTGAACTTCTGCGGCGCCTACGCCCGCACGGACGTAATGGCCGACGGCGTGGTGCGCGCCTGGGAGGCGCTGAAGCCGGACATCCCGGTCTTCTTCTCGATCCACGGCACCGGCGAGGACGAGGCCGTGGCGCTGGTGCAGCAGCGGCTGGGCCTGCGCCCCTACGACGTCATGGAAGACGCGGTCCGGGCCGCGGTGGAGGCGGCGCGATGATCGTCCGCGCAGGCGACCGCGTCCTGGTGCAGGGCATGACGGGGCGGCAAGGCACGTTCTGGACCGAGCGGATGCAAGAGTGCGGCACCCGCATCGTCGCCGGCGTCAGCCCGGCGAAGGGCGGCACGGAGCATTGCGGCGTGCCGGTGTACGCCACGGCGGCAGAGGCGGCGCGGGCGGCCGGCTTCGACTACGCCGTGCTGTTCGTGCCGCCGGCCGGGGCGCTGGCCGCCGTCACCGGCGCGTGCGAGGGGGGCGCCAAGGTGGTGGTCGTGCTGACCGAGCACATCCCGGCCGCCGACGTGATGCGCCTGCATGACGTCGCCAAGCGCTGCGGGACGCGGATCGTCGGGCCTAACACCGCTGGCCTGGTGACGCCCGGCGAGGCGTTCGTGGGCATCATGCCCGGCTTCAACGGTAACGTCTTCCAGCCTGGCAGCATCGGCGTGCTGTCCCGCAGCGGCAGCCTCGGTACCCTCGTTTGCCTGGACCTGGTGCGGTCCGGCTACGGCCAGTCGGCGTTCATCGGCATTGGCGGCGACCCGATGATCGGCACCACGACCCGCGACGCGCTGGAGGCGCTCGATAAGGACCCCGGGACGGCGGCCGTGGTGCTGATCGGCGAGATCGGCGGCGCCATGGAGGAAGAGGCGGCCGAGTATGCCAAGGACATGAAAAAACCGGTCGTGTCCTTCATCGCCGGCGCCGCGGCGCCGCCGGGCAAGCGGATGGGACACGCCGGCGCGATCGTATTGGGCGACCGCGGCAGCTACGCGTCCAAGCGCCAGGCGCTTGAGGCGGCCAGTGTCGAGGTGGTGGACACGCCAAACGAGCTTGGCGCCGCGCTGGCCCGGGCGGGCATCCATCCGCCGCCGTCGCGCTAGGGCCGATTAACCAATGCCAAAAAAGCCGAAAAACGGCGGGTACGGGAGGAAACGATGAGCGAAATCACGACTGTGCCCGGGCATCCGGCGGTCCGGCGGGGCCTTGCGGCACGCATCCTGTCGCCGCAGGGCATCATGCTCGGCACCCTCTGCGTCATGTACTTGATTACCTACATAGACCGGGTGAACCTCGCGACGGCGGCGCCTTTCGTGCAGAAGGAGCTGGGCCTGTCGCCGGTCGAGCTGGGGCTGGTGTTCTCCGCCTTCGCCATCCCCTACGGGTTCCTGCAGCCGCTCGGCGGCTGGCTGGGGGACCGCTACGGGCCGCGCTGGGTGCTGTTCTCTGCGGGACTGTTGTGAGCCGTAGCGACCGTGATGACCGGGCTGTCGGTGGGCGTCGTGACGCTGTTCATCGCGCGGCTGCTGCTTGGGCTGGGAGAGGGTGCTACATTCCCGACTGCCACGAAGGCGATGGCGATTTGGCTGCCGCCGCACAAGCGCGCCTTTGCGCAGGGGATCACCCACTCCTTCGCCCGTCTGGGCAATGCCATAGCACCCCCGCTCGTCGGTTATATCATTGTCAGCTACGGCTGGCGGATGCCGTTCTATGTGCTCGGGGCCGTCAGCGTCGTCTGGGTGGCGTGGTGGGTGTTCTCGTTCCGCAACAACCCGCACACCCACGCCGGCATGTTGCCGAGCAAGTTGGCCGAACTGCCGCCGGTTACGGCAACCGCCGGCCAGGTCATCCCCTGGGCGCAGCTCGTCCGGCGTATCCTGCCCGTGACGCTGGTGGATTTCTGCTACGGCTGGACATTGTGGGTCTATCTTACCTGGCTGCCGTCTTTCCTGGCGAACGAGTGGCATCTGTCGCTGGGAAGGTTCGTCTGGTTCTCCTCCGGCATCCTGTTCGCGGGCGTCATCGGCGACACGGTCGGCGGCGTGCTCTCGGACGCCATCCTGAAGCGCACCGGCAATCTCCGGACCGCGCGGCGGTTCAACCTCGTAGTGGGGCTGCTGGGGTCGCTCCTGCTGCTGCTGCCGTGCCTGTTCGTGCACGACCTGATCGTCGTCTCGGTCTGCCTCAGCTTGGCTTTCTTTTTCCTGGAGCTGACCAACGCGGTGCTGTGGGCGCTGCCGATGGACATTGCGCCGTCCTATGCCGGCATCGCGGGCGGGCTGATGAACACGGGGTTCGGCGTCGCCGGCGTGCTGTCGCCCATCGTGTTCGGCGCCCTGCTGCAGATGACCGGCAGTTGGCAGGTGCCGTTCGTGACCTCGGTGGTCCTGCTGCTGGTCGGCGTCGGCCTGTCGCTGCGGATCGATCCGACCATCGAGGTGAAGGCGCAATGACGACGGGACCGCGCCGGCTGCTGGCTTTCGTGGGCCATGATGAACGCTGAACGGAGATACTTATGAAATACACGCCTGCATGGGCCACAACCCGCCGCGCGCTGCTGGCCCAAACCGGGCTGGCCGTGCTCGCCGGGCGTGCGGTGGCCGCGAGCGCCGACCTCGGCCTACCCGGCGGCCCCAGTGAGCGCGACATCACGACGGCGTTCCCGGACAAAGGCGCCATGGTGCTGCAGCGGACCCGTCCGCCGTTGCTGGAAACGCCGTTCGAGGTGTTCGACCGCGGCGTCTTCACGCCCAACGACCAGTTCTTCGTCCGCTGGCATTGGTCCGTCATCCCGACCGCGGTAGATGCCGGCACCTACCGGCTTGTCGTGGACGGGCATGTGAACACCCCGGTCTCCCTCACGCTGCAGGACCTGCTGGCGCTGGAGCGGGTGGAGCTTGCCGCCGTGAACCAATGCTCCGGCAATTCCCGGGGCTTCTTCCAGCCCCGCGTTGCGGGCGGGCAATGGGGCAACGGCGCGATGGGCAACGCCCGCTGGACGGGGGTGCGGCTGCGCGACGTGCTGGACCGTGCGGGCGTGAAGCCGGGCGCGCAGGCGGTGCGCTTCGCCGGCCTCGACGATCCTGTCGTGGAAGAAGCGCCGAAGTTCCTGAAATCCATCGCCGTGGACCATGCGCGCGACGGCGAGGTGATGCTGGCCTTCGCGATGAACGGCGAGCAGCTGCCGCTCCTGAACGGCTTCCCGTTGCGCCTGGTGGTGCCGGGCTGGTACTCGACCTATTGGGTCAAGATGCTCAATCACATCGAGGTGCTGGATCGCCCAGACGACAACTTCTGGATGAAGACCGCCTACACCATCCCCGACACGCCCGGCGCCGACATGAGGCCCGGCGAGACCGGGGTGAAGATGGTCCCGATCAACGCGATGGTCCCGCGCGCCTTTGTCACCAACCTGCGCGACGGCGGCACCGTCCACGCCGGCGCCAAAACCGTGGTGCGGGGATTGGCGCTCGGCGGCGACGTCGGCGTGCAGGCGGTGGACGTGTCCTTCGACGGCGGCAAGACCTGGACCGCGGCCGGGCTGGGGCGTGACGAGGGTAAGTACAGCTTCCGCCAATGGCAGGCCGACATGACGCCCGTGGCGGGCAACGTCTCGGTAATGGTCCGCTGCACGAACGCCAGGGGACTAGCGCAGCCGGCGGCGGCGAACTGGAACCCCAGCGGCTTCATGCGGAATCCCATCGAGACCACCGCCCTGAAAGCCGTTTGACGCGACCCATAAGGAGCATTCCATGTCGTTCCCGATCATCAGGACAGCGTTCGCGGTCCTGGCCGCCGTGTCTGCCGCCCACGTCATCCCGCACCCGGCCCGCGCCGCAGGACCGGCGGCCGATACGGCCCCGCTGACGCTGAAGTCCTCCTCCATCGAGCTGCCGGACAGCGACCGCGCTTTCCCGCCTGGCCCCGGCGTGGACACGGTGGCGGCCAACTGCGTGGGCTGCCATTCGCCGGGCATGATCCTCACCCAGCCCAGCTTGTCGAAGACGGCATGGGAAGCCGAGGTCAAAAAGATGATCAGCGTCTACAAGGCGCCGGTCGAGGCGGCCGATGTTCCGGCCATCGTCGCCTACCTGGCCGCCACCAAGGGCTCATAGCCCGGCATCTGCACCGTCTTGAGGAACGCCGCACCCGTGACCGCCCTGTCCTTTCATCGGCCCCGTTCCGGAAAGCCCGTGCCATTGGTCAAGAAAACGTCCGCTGGCATTGTCCCCGGCGTGCTGCTTTGCGTGGCAATCACCCTGTTGGCGACCCTCGTCCAGACGGTGGAGCAGCGCCTTGTCGGTGAACCCTACCTCGAGGCGCTGGTGCTCGCGATCCTGTTGGGCGTGGCGATCCGCAGCGCGTGGACGCCTGGGGCGCTGTGGACGCCGGGCATCAAGTTCAGCGCGAAGATGCTGCTGGAGATCGCGGTCGTGCTGCTTGGCGCATCGGTCAGCGTGCGCACGGTGCTGGCGATCGGTCCCGGGATGCTGGTCGGGATCGCGGTCATCGTGGCGCTTGCGATCGTGTCGAGCTATGGGATCAGCCGGGTGTTGGGGCTGCCGCGCCGGATGGCGATCCTGGTCGCGTGCGGCAACTCCATTTGCGGCAACTCCGCCATCGCCGCCGTCGCCCCGGTCATCGGCGCTCACGGCGACGACGTCGCGTCCTCCATCGCGTTTACGGCGGTGCTGCAGCAATTCTAATTGGCTGTTTGGCTGCATTAGCCTCACCGTGCGAGTTGGGCCTCGACGTGGGGCGGCGGTTTTGAGTCGATCAGGGTCTGCATGAGCGTTGTCCAGTTGGGGAAGACGAGATA
>JAABUY010001679.1_pt1 | contig 28584 bp, 32 predicted proteins | sample 5560271 | NCBI WGS metagenome assembly JAABUY01 (sample SAMN10711886, study PRJNA513374) | rock metagenome | isolation source: Antarctica rocks | place: Antarctica: Victoria Land, University Valley | reverse complement strand
GGGCCAGACGCGCGTGACGCCCGAGGAGTACCGCGAGTTCCGCGAGCTGGGCCACGGCGAGATCTTCAACCTGGAAGTCGACGCGTGCGCGCCCGCCCGCCCGCCCGCCGCCCCGCCGCGGCGCCGCTGCAGCGCTGCCCCTGAGCCGCGCGCCCGCCGGCCGCGCCCGCACCGGGCAGCCTGCAGCGCCCTGCTGCAAAGCGATGCGCAGGCGCAGGCCGACCTGCAGCATGCGGCGTTGCGGGCCCGCGGTCGTGCGGGCATGGCACGGCGCCTGCGCCGCAGCCGACGCACGGCGTGCCTCCCTCCGACTCCAGACGATTTAACCGACTGCGGGGCAATGTCACCGTGTTTGCCTGGGCGCAGGGTGGTGGACGCGCCCTGGCGCGCGCCGGGCGCCGACCCCACCGACTTCTTCAACTACGGGCTGACGCTGCGCGCGTGGCGCGAGTATGCGGCGCGCGTCGCGCGCTACCGCCTGGAGTTCAGCATGCAGCGCAAGATCCAGACCGTGGACGGCGTCGGGCCGGGGTCAGGGCTAGGGCCTGCGCCCATGGACGCGCTGGACGCCGACCTGCCGCCCGAGCTGGCGGCCGCGCTGCGCGCGGAGCGTGGCGCGGGGCCGGGCTTCGGCGGGCCGGGGTTCCGGCGGCCAGGGTTTGACGGCGGCATGGGCTTCCGGCCGCCGTTCGCGCACGGCAACGGCCTGGCGCTCGGCCCGCCGCCGCGGCCGCCGCCGCCGCCGGGGGTGCGCGCCCCCTCCCGGGCCCGCTGGACAGGCCTGCTTGCCCTGGTTCCGGGTGTGTCCCGAGTGGCGATGCACTGCGTGTGTGCTCAACGCGGCTGTCGTCGGGCGAGGACTTATAAGAGGCAGTGAGCTGGGAGGGCCAGGAGTCACGAGTTCGAATGTATGATCAAGCGCGTGCGCGAGGGTGAGGCCGAACAGGAGTCATGCCGTGGTGAGCAAGCTGATGGGCAAAGAGTCCAAACGTGTGTGCACACGCAGGGGCCTGCTCCGCGGCCGAGCGATGCTGTCATCTCCCTCGCCGGCGGCGAGCCGGACACACCGCGAGCGGGTCATCAGGTAGCTCAGGCTACCAACACTGGCTGGTCTGATGTGCCAGCATGCTGTAAGCTGTGTGCATGCGATCACAGCCGGCCCTTTGTGATGGCATAGGATTGCGTTTGGCCAGGTTGCCGGTCCTGCGCTTGCCACCCAGCAGCAGGCTCGCTTGCTCGGCACGACAGGCAGCACCGGGTGTTGGGCTGCACTGCCAGGCCCCCCGCCAGCATTCACAAAGGCATGCTTCAACTCTGTGTGCCACTGCAAGATGTGAAATGGGCCATGCGCGCCGCGCACAGGCGCCCGACGCGGCGGATGGTGACGCGTTGCTGCTGACGGGTCCGGCCAACAGCGCCGCAGCCGCGCCCCCGCCTTCCGCAGCGGCAGCGCCGCCGCCGGCGCAGCGCGCGGGCAGCGGGCCGACAGGCGCGGCCGCGGCGCAGCTGGACGGCCAGCGCCGGCCGCTCGCGCCGCCGCGGCCGCCCTCGACCGGGCCGCCGCCGCCCGGCGGCCCAAGACCGCCGTCGGGGCCGCCGCCAGCTCGGGCCCCCCCGCCCGCTGGTGCCCCACCCACAGGTCCCGCGCCGCCCAGGGGCCCGCCGCCGTCCGCTGGCGCGCCGCCCAAGCAGCCGGCGCCGCCGGCGGCCGCCGGCGAGCCGCCGGCCAAGCAGCCGGCGCCCCCCAGCGGCAGCCCGCCAAGGGCAGGGCCCCCGCCCGGGGGTGCCGACCCGCAGCCGCCCAAGGCGCCCGCGCCGCCGCTGGGGCCGCCGCCGCCGGGCGGTGCAGCGCCGCCGCGCCCGCCCCCGCGCGGCTTCCCGGGCGAAGGCGCGCCGCCCAGCACGCGATCGCCGCTGACCTGACCGCTGCGGGGCTTGTCAGGCGCACAGAAGCAGGCCGCTAGCATTTTACTCCAGCACTTCGATATGTCCGTGGTTCAAGTGGTGCTCGGTGTCTGCGCTGACGGCCGTCTGGCGTGCATGATGTGTGCGCTTTCTGCACCACCCGTGCTGGAATGCGTGTACGGCTCGCGCCGCATGTGCGATTTCCGCTCGCGTCCGCGCCCCCGGCCGGGCGAGGTCCCGGCCGCGCACACGCTGTGCGCTGATGGGCGTGCGCGGCGCAGGCCCGGGCATGGGCGGCATGATGAGCGGCGTGCCCTTTGGGCGCACGATGATGACGCCGGACGGGCCGGTCGTGCTCACGCCAGAGGGTCCCATGCCCTTCAGGCCAGGCATGGCGGGCATGCCCGGCATGGGCATGGGCATGCACGGCATGGGCATGGGCGTGCACCTGGGCGTGCCCGGCGCCATGGGCATGGGCATGCCCGGTGCCATGGGCATGGGCGGGCCCATGAGCGTCGCGGCGATGATGATGATGGGCGGGCAGCGCGGTGGGCTGATGGGCGGGCCCATGGGCGGGCCCATGGGCGGGTCGATGGGCGGCGCGATGGGCGGCGCGATGGGCGGGGCGATGGGGGGGCCCATGGGCGGACCCATGGGCGGGCCCATGAATATGATGATGATGGGCGGCCGGCAGGGTGGCCCCATGGGCGGCGCCCACCAGGCAGGCAGCCCCCACGGCAGCCCCCAGCGCCGCGAGCCCGCCAACGGCGGCGCCCGCGAGGCCGACGCCGGGCCGGGCGGCGGCATGGACGAGCGCGATGGCGGCGGCGCCGACGGCGGCGGCTTCGGCGCGCCGCAACCGCCGCCGCGCATGGGCATGTCGGGTGGGGCAGGCGAGCTGCTGCAGCGCCGCGGCGGCGGCGACGCGGGCTTTGCGGACGGCGGCGGGTACGGCAGCGGCGGTGAGGGCCGCGGGCCGCCCAAGCGCGCGCGCGGGCCAGAGGGTGCGCCGCTGGCGATGCCGGGCGCCGCGCTCGCGATGGGCATGGAGGACGAGCCCAGCCTCGACGCGCGGCCCGGTGCGGCGCCCCGCGCCCGGCCGCCTGGCTGCTGGCCTGCAGCTCTGGGCTGCTGCGAGCGGTGGCAGGTCGAGCAGAGCCTGACTCAGGCCCCGTTACAGTGTGCGTCGGGTGTCGGTCGAGCCCGACTGCAGGGCCGCTGCTCCTTTCAGCTGCGTGGCAGAGGCGGCGTACGTTCCCCTGCCCCACACCAGAGCGTTCCCTCCTTACCTCCATCACCACTCCTGCTGCTGGTAAGTGTGCACTTGCCACTGCACCCCATCGACGTATGCGCACAGATATAATGAGGAGTTCTGATAAGGGCCCTATTAGGCAGTGCCAGCGCATCAGCCTGCCCTGTCTGCGCAGGCGGCTGGAGGCGGCCGGAGGGCGGCAGCGCCGACGGGCCCTTCAGGCGGCCGGCCCTGGCGGCGCCGGAGGGCGCGCCGCGCGGCTTCATGGCCGCGCACGGCCGCCTGCACGAGGCGGACCCGCGCACCTGGGAGCGGCCGGAGCCGCCGGCGCGGCTGGGCATGGCCGGGGCGGAGCGCGAGCGCGCCGAGCGGCAGCGGCACCTGGAGCGCGAGCGGGCGCGCCCACCGGCCCGGGCAGGGTCCGAGGGCCGTCCTGAGGAGGGAAGGGCCGATGTGGAGTGTGCCGGCGCCACGCACTGGGCACTTCTTGTGCCTGCTGTGACACGCATGCCTGCCGTGCCACGCATACCTCCTCTACTGTTTGTGAACCTGGGAAGATGCACCTAGATGTCCAAGTGTGCAGAATGGTGGCAAGGCGTTGTCAGGCGTCGATCGAGAGGTGTCCCAGACTGGGGTGTTGGAAATTGCGGTGCAAAGAACCGCTGTGGGGTTCCCACACTGCTGCGCCATGACACTGAGGACACGCTGCTATCCAGCTTGGGACTCTGCGTGTCCAGTGTCCCTGAGGTATGCCTCGTCTGGGTGCAGGCGCCGCACTTCAAGCACAATCGCGCCTATCAGACTGGAGCGCAGTCTTGCTTGCTTGTGCAGGTATACAGCCGTCAGGAGCCTGGTGGGGCCCCTTCAGTTGCACCCGGGCGCCTGTGCTGGGTATCCTTCTTGTCACATGCGGTTCTGTGCCGGCGCAGGAGCGGGAGCAGCACCTCCGCGAGCGGGAGCACGCGGGCCGCCGCGAGCGCGCCGACAGGGGCGAGCCAGAGAGCCGCGGGCGCGAGCCAGAGAGCCGCGGGCGCGAGCCTGAGAGCCGCGGGCGCGAGCGCGGGGGCTGGGAGGTCGAGCAGGGCGGCCGCGGCGCCCTCCCCGACCACGCGGGGCAGCGCACAGCCCGGGAGCGTGCGGGCGCCGAGCGCCGCCGGGGCGAGCGCGCCGCCTCGCGCGAGCGTGCCGCCTCGCGCGAGCGCCGGCCGCGGCGCAGCCGCAGCCACAGCCGCAGCCGCAGCCGCGAGCGCCGCCGCGACCGCGAACGCAAGACCGGCGGCAGCCGCCGTAGCGCCGAGCGCGGCGCCGGCGGCGACAAGTCGTTGGGGCGCAACGAAAAGCGCTCGCGCGAGCACCGGCGGGGCAGGGACGCGGATTGACATGAAGGCAAGCTGCACTGATTCAGCTGGTGTTGTTTTGTCGCGGTTGCTGCTAGTTCTGGGATGCAGCCTCGGTCACAACATGACACTGTGTCCTTGGCTGCCATTGAAATGTCCTGGTCCGCTGGTTTGCTTGTTTGTCATGCACATGTCACTTCATGTTGTGAGTCTGTTTGGCAGGATGTTTCTGCAGAGCATCCAGGCGTGGTTGCAGGTCTGTCGTGTGACTCAGTTGCAGCATGTTAACAAGTTGGCGCTTCTGCTCGGACCTACTCAGTGCACAGACCCGCTCTGTTCCACTTGCCAGATGCAGAGTGACATTGCATGCATTCCTTTCCCAATTAACACCACACAAGGCTGCTCTACTCTGAAAGGTAGCCTGGATACCGCTTCCAGCGCATCCTCGGCTCCCTGGCGCCTGACTCAAAAGAGAGCGCCGCATGCACAGCAGCCTGAAAAAGCAGTGCACCGCAGCCCGCACGCAAAGTGCAAGCGTGCTTCCAGGAACCGTGAACAGACCGGCCGATATGGTATTCGCTCTGGGCATGCGACCGTGCGGGGCAGCCCCGGGCAGGCGTGCCTGCCCGAGGCAGCCACTACGCACTCCCGTGTCGTGGCCGTCAAGCTCCCGCTGCAGGCTGGCCAGCGCGCGCGCAGGCGAGCTCGTCGCCACCCCGCGCAAGCAGCCTGCTAGCGCGCGCAGTGTGTACACAAACCAACTGGGCCCCAGCGCTGTGGAAGAATCACGGTGCGGGTGTCGCACAGGCGAGGCGATGGTGTGCGCGCAGCCTGGGGCCGGTACCACAGGAAAGAGCCCGCTATAGCGCGCGCACCCATCGCCTCTGCATGGATATCAATAGTGTCCGGGGGCGCATCATAGGCCTGCTTGGATCACAGCGCATTGCGCGCAGACGCTCAAGGCACTACCCCGGCAGACCTCTGTGCCCTCCCGCAAGCTTGTCGGCACAGTAAGTCACCAATGCGCAGGCATGCTTCGTGCAGCGCCTCAGAGAACTTTCAGGCAGGACCGAGGAAAAGACGCCTTCCCGGCCCGGGCGACACACCAACTAGCCCCAATACCCGGCGTGCAACAAACGCCCCATCCTCCAAGCTCACCTAATAGTGCCCTCTCCACAGGCTGCCTGAAAACCAAAACCCTGTGCATTGCTGCTGCCAACAGTGTCTCCAACCCTGCGCGGGGTTGAAGACACCCTGCACAGCCCGAGAGGTACAGCCGCCGGAGAGGTACAGCTGCAAGCCGCCAACTGAGTTTCACCAGTGCCGCACTAGACAGCCACGGCAGCACTCGCACAGCGTCTGCCACATGGCCCTTGCGCAGCTCACACCCTAGGCGCGCCGCAGGCGGCACCCTATACGACGCAAGTCCCCGTCTCGGCCGCCGCATGCAGCTGGACCCGCGTCGCGCTCCCCGACAGCTGGCAGCGCGGCGCGGCGGGCAGCGCGGCATGGTGGGCACCGCTCGGGACCGCTGTGCAGGTTGGCACACCGCGGCGCGCGGCCCGCAGAGCGCGCGCGCCGAGGGCTGCGCCGGGCCCCGGCTGCGCCAGCCGCACGGACGCGGCGCCGCGCCGGACGCTCAGGTTGACTCCGCCTTGAGCATCGCGGCGCGGCGCAGCTCGCGGAACAGCGCGCTCAGCCGCGACTGCACGGCGGGGAAGGTCGGCCGCGCGTCCGCGCGCGTGGCCCAGCACTCGCGCATCAGCGCCGCGTAGGGCGCGGGCATGTCGGGCGGCACGGGCGGGCGCGCATTCTCGTACACGACCGCGTAGAACACGGCGCCCACCGACATGCCCGGCCACGGCTCCTGCTCCCCAGGCACCATGCTGGGGTCACATACCCTGAAAATGCCTATTGGACAGAGCGCGCAGGTGGCTGACAGGACCCTGGCGCTAATCATATATCCTCCCTACCCTAACCCCAAATCCCTACCCTCGCTCGTCCGCGCCAGCGGACGAAGGGACGATCTGTGCAGGCCGAGGGCGCCGCAGCAGCGCCACGTCAGGCCGCGGGCGGGCGGCGCGCCTGGCCGGTGAACAGGTGCCACATGAGGACGCCGAAGGAGTAAACGTCCACCGCGCGCGTCAGGCGGCTCTGGCTCAGCATCTCGGGCGGCATGTACGTGACCGTGCCGTACGTCTTGGTGCTGATGGGCGTGGCCACGCCCGTGTCCACCAGCCGGCTCAGGCCAAAGTCGCCCAGCTGCGCGCCGGCCGGCTCGCCTCTCAGCAAGAGCACGTCCCTATTCTCGTCTCTTCAGGGCACAGCTTGGCGTGTTGCTTGGCAAGGCTCACACAGCTGCCGTCGCTCAACGTTGGGACGTGTGCAAAAGATGATGCCAGACCCACTCACCTTGCGCACCCACACACGTTGCGCGCCCACCTCCACAACCCCCTCCAGGCTGCGCACGCTCCAGTGCCACCATACAGATTCGGTGCGCTGCACACAGGACAGCCTTTTTTTGGTCAGAACACGGGCGCGCCTTGCATGTGAAGCCGCGCGAGTCGGTGGCGGTGGAGCGCAGCAGCACGTTGGCGGACTTGAGGTCGCCGTGCACGACGTTGGCGCTGTGCAGGTAATCCATGCCGGACGCGACGTCGATGAGGCAGCGGATGATGGCCGGCAGGTCGGGCTCCGCGTCGGGCTTGCGGCGGAAGCGGCTGGCGCGCACCATGTCCGACAGGCTGCCGCGGTCGCAGAACTCTGCGCGCGCGCGGCGCGCCGCGCGGGTGTCACGCCGAGCGGGGCGCACGGCCGTGCGCCTGGGTGACTGGGCACGAGGCGCTCTTGCGCGCGCATGCGACAGTACTGGAGCAGCGCCAGCGCGCAGCGCACGCGCGCAGAAGAAAGGAGTGTGCTTTGCTGACGCAGGTGCGCTGCAAGCCCTGCGCAGCCCCGCTCGGCAGCACACGATGAGAGGAGCGCGCGGGGGGCATAGCGACAGGCCCTGGGGCGATGCCAATCAAAGCGCACTCACCCAGACCCTGAGGAGGGCAGGGCGATCCTTATGCCAGCCAAAGCGCACCCATGAGCAGCCACGTCTCCAGCAGCGCCGTGACCGCCTCCGGCTCCTCTGGCAGCTTGGCGGGGGCGGGCGGGGGCGCCTGCGCGCCCGCGCCGCTGCCCGATGCCGATCCGTCGGCTGCCGGGGGCGGCTCCCGCCTGCTCGAGTCGCTGGACTCGCCCACGCGGATGGTGCAGATCTTGTACGTTGACACCACGTCTGCCGGCGCACGCTCGCATTCGCTGATACCCATATGAAATGGGTCGCAGTATCGGAGGCTGGGGCGGCCATTGCAGCGCAGCCGGGCGCGAAACCACAGGACCACAAGCAGCAAGGCTGGCAGCTATGGCAACCATGGAACGCTTGGGTGCAGCACGGCCAAGGTTGCATGTGGCTGCCTGCTGCACACGCCAGCGCACGCACGTCCAGCGCGCGACTCACAAGCAGGCCCGCCCGCCTGTGCGCGCAACTCACAGGCGCGCACGCTGATGCAGAAGAGGTTGGAGCGCGACTCTGGGCACACTGGGGTGCAGAGACGGGTACGGGCGGCGACTTGCGCGCCACGCGCCGCGGCCTCCCTCCCCCGCAACCGGCCACGCATTCGAGAGTGGGGCATGGGGCGCACTGGGGTGTGAGAGGCTGGTGCTCAGCAGCGACTCGCGCGCCACGCGCCGCTCCTCGGCGGCCGCGGTGTCGGCGTCGATGCCGAACGCGCTGTGCTCGACCACCTTGACCGCGACCACGGCGCCCTTCCAGCGGCCTTTGAACACGCGCCCGTAGCCGCCGCGCCCCAGCAGCGGCCCCACCTCCACCTGGCGAGCGCGCCGCGGGGTCAGCGTACGGTACGGCGGACGGTGTACCCTAACCATAACCCTAACATACCCTACCCCAACCGCGGTCCAGGAAATTGGGAGACCAAGAAAGCTGTGGCGGTGGCAAGCAGCCGCCGCGACTCCTTGGCAGCGATGCAGGGCCGGGCCCGTGGCGGGGCAGACCTGGACCAGCATGTGCGCAACATGGTGACTGAAATGCATCAACGAATTGAGTTGTGATGCGCGCCTGCAAAATCCCAGGCGGCCCAGAGTGCTCAGGAGTGCGAGGACCCTGAGCCAGCCCTGTTCGTAATGACACGCATCCACAGCAGGCACCTTGTTGGCATACTGCCAGCTGGGTGCACTTGCTCAGCCTCCGCCGCGACCGATCCCCGCAGGCCCCGAGCGGCGCCTCCCATTCACCAGCACCGAACCCCCCCCCGCACCCAGCTGAATAGGAGCCGGGCGGCGCGCCTGCTCATCCTCCAGCGGGCCCAGCCAGCGCAGGCGCCACAGCTCCGGCAGCACCTGCCCCTGCCCCAGATCGCCTGCGCGGCCCCCGCTGCCGCCCGCTGCGCCGCCGGCACCCACACCGCCAGCCTCGTCGAGCCTCTCTCCTGTGGAGGGGCTGGCGGTGGTATATGTGCCGAAGCTGCTGGGGCCGCCCGCGTGCGCGCGCGGGCTGCCGGGCAGGCTCGTCACCGCCATCGAGCCCAGGCCCAGCGGGTGGTCCAGGCCCAGCGAGGGCGCCTGCACGGGGGCGCCAGCTGCGCATGTCAGGGCCATGGGCCGCTGCTCACATCTCATACGGGCGAGCTGCCCCCTGCCGGCCTTTTGGCACCGCTGCCGCCTGCGGAGCCGTCGCACGCTGGGCAGAGGGGCGAGCGCGCGCAGCAGACCAGCGGCCACCCCGCCACAGCCGCTCTGCCCATGGCCGCAGTGTGGGCCGCCCGTGTGCGAGCGCCTGCGGTTTGCCCGCTAAGCGGAGCGCGCCACGCGACTCGCCACCCTGGCCAAGCAGCCTGCTGGCCCTCAGCGCATGCCAGCACCCTGCCCCAGCGGCCCACCCCGGCACTCGCGCCCACGGCCACGCCGCGCGCCTGCGGCCGCGCGCGCGCACGCGCGGCCGGGCTCCTGCGGCGCGGCCTGCGCCGGCTGCGCCGAAAGCGCGGGCAGCAGCGTCCCGCGCGCGCTGGCAACCTGCGCCAGGCCTGCAGCGCAGCGCGGCGCATCAGGGCGCACCTGCTGCCAGGGCGCCGCGCTCGCCAGCTCCCTCTTCGCCGCCTCCTCCTTGGCGAGCAGCGCGCGCCGCTGCATGCGCGCGTACAGCAGGATGCCCGCCAGCGTGAGGGCCGCCGCCAGCAGCGCCACGCTGACAGACGCGCCCACAGCCACCCGCCAGTCCACCCCGCCGCTGCTGCCGCTGCCGCGCCCGGCCAGCACGGCCGCCGCCGCGCTGTCGCCGTCGTCGCCGCTGCCGCTCGTGTCCGTCATGCAGATGCCGATGCTGTTCGAGAAGGACAGCTTCACGGTGCCCACTGCCGGCCCCGCGGCGCACACGCGTCAGCGGCACGCCCTGGCCATGTTAGACCCTGGCCATGCCAGACCATGCGCATGCGCGCTACAATACGCACGCGCCTGCTCGCGTATGCTAGTAATGCAGACCGAGCAAGGCGGCGCATGCGCTGCGGGGCGCCTTCTGGACCCTGCAAGACTAGACTCTTGTGACCCCTCCTGCGTGGCTGCGCAGCGGAGCCCGACCGCCCCGACCCTCCTGCTGCGGGGCCGGCGGCCCGGCCCGGCCACCGCGGCGCACGCCGCCGCGGCTGGCTCCCAGCGACGGCGGCCGGCGGCTGCACGGCGTCCCGCGCGGGCACACACCAAGCGCGGCATCGTGGGGCCCCACGCGCTGCACATGGCGCGCGCTCGCTGGGCTGAGGGGCAGGCTGGGGCCTGGCATGCCTGCCAAGCTGACCACGGCAGATCCCCTCTGCCCTATGCTGGCCATGGCAGATGCTACCCCTGGCCTAGTAATTGCCAAGCCAGCCCCGGCAGGCAGCTGCCGGGAGGCAGGCGCGCGCACCCTGCTGCGGGGGCTGGCTGCCGACGCGCGTGACCGGCAGCTGCACAGAGTCCGGACCGCCGCGGGCGACCACCGTGACATTATCCACGGACGTCACGCGTGTGCGCGGGTACGCCGTCACCACAGCCGCGGCGTAGGCCGAGCAGTTGTTGTATACAGGGTAGCTCGTCACGTTGAACAGGCCGTACTGCGCAGCACCAGCGCCTCTCTGAACCGAACGGGGGCTTGCTGCATGCGCACTCAGGGCCAGAAGCTTCTGCAGCTCGAGAAGACAGTGCACTCCAGCACAGGCAGCCATAGAGAAGCGAGCGCGGCCGGTCAGGGCCACTGGCATCCGCACTAGTGACGCGGGCTTGCGTGCGCTGAGCTGCCCAGCTCGGCGAGCGGGTGCGCCTGCTCCGCAGCTCGCACTGCCAGGGATGGGGGGCACGCGGCGGCGCCGCCGGCGGGTGGGGCCGCGCCTGCGCCCCCGGCGCCGCGAGGATGGTGGGCCAGCCCCCAATGCCCTGCACCTCGTACGAGATGCTCCGCCGCTGCAGGCGCGCTAGGCTGTGACCCACGCGCTGCGGCGCATAGTTGCGCAGGATGAGCGCATTCCAGGACAGCTCCGCTCCCGCCTCGATGAGGATGACGCCGATCAGGGCGCTGAAGTCGATTGTGCTCTGCGCGCGCGGGTCGGCGGCTGCGCAGGGGGCGCCCAGGCGTCAGAGCTGCCAGCGGCGCGCGCCGCCGCGGCAGTCACACGCCGCCTGACACACTTGGAGGCAAACGTCCAGTTCGGCAACGTCACCAGGACCGCAAGGCAAGTTTGCTTGCATATCTTGCGTTGCACAGGAGGTCGCCGGGCGCGCACAAGTCACGGAAAGGTTGCGCCCAGACGCGAGTCTAACTGGCCCGCCGTCCTGTTCGATCCAGTCCAACGCCTGCAGCACGAGTGTGACCGGTGGCGCCTGCGCGCGGCCAGTGTTTGAGATGCACGGCTGCAGGTGGCTGTGGGGCCTGACAGAGCAGGCCGCCGTGACGCTGCAAAAGTCCACAGGTGCAGCTGTGGCCGCTGGCGCTAAAGCTTGGCCACCCAACAAAGCTCCGAAGCGCGTGAGCGACGCAGCGGGTGCTGAAGCAGAAGCAGGACAGCCGGACCAGCACCCGTGCGCCTGGTTGCGTGGGTTTCAGTGCCAGTGTGTGTACAAAGCTGATGACGGGCGTGCCGCGCCTGCGCTTTGGGTGAGCCGACGACGACACTGCTGACGGCGCCGTCCTTCAGCGCCCCGGCCAGAGACGCGGAGCTGCTGACGTACACGGGAGCGCACGAGCCGCTCGCGGCGAGCAAACCCAACAGCAGCGGCAGCAGCGGCAGTCGCAGGCTGCGCACGCACTGCCTAGGCATGCCGGCACCCGCCGCGCAGCCCAAACGGGAAGCGCATCACGCCCTTCCGCTGCACGCGCCTAAGCCTTGCTGCCAGCGATGCCAACTCCCGGCGCACATACAGCCAACGCGTGTAACCAGCTCTTCAGGGTAGGGTCCGCACTGGTGATTGATAGCTACACTCTATTTATCTATAGATTATTTATTTATCTATAGATTATTTATTTATCTATAGATTATTCAAATGGACAGGACAAGAAAGCACATGGCCACAGTCTGCCTGTTCCTCTAGTCGGCTGCACATGCAGCTCCCACAATGACTTGCTTTGCAACCAGCTAGCGTGCTGTTGCGGCTGCGGAAAGAGAGTGGCTTCAGTAAAAAGGGGTTGTCCACAGCTGCAGGCGGTGCGGCCAGACAGATGCAACCATATCCACACCGAGAGACTGCACAGGCGTGCCACGACCCTTACATGGCGCTGCCACGACCCTTACATGGCGCTGCACCGTGTAGTGCCAGGCAAAGGTGTCTGTTTTACAGAACGGCCTCCAGGGCGGCGCAGAGAGCTGCCACCTCGGCCGGCGTGTTGTAGTGCAGCAGCGACACGCGCACTACGCCGTCGTCCGCGCCGCCCTCCCAGCGCCCGGCCTCGGCCAGGCGGCTGACCAGCCGGTGCGCGTAGAGGTGCCCATGCCGCAGGGCGAAGCCGCGCTCCTGCGGTTCCGTAGGCAGGTTCCCAAGAGCCATTCACAGATGCATCACTTTTTGTGTTCTGCGCTGAGTAGGCAGGGCCTGGGCATGTAGCCAACCCATGTAGGTTGCACCATTCTTGCAGGTCTGTACATGTTGCAGCGCTGTACCACAGGAACAGCCGCCTCCTGCCGGCCAGCCGACAGACTGCAGGCAACTGCATGCGTCTGCTGCGGCCAGTCAGCGCAAGGCACGCGAGCTTGATCATGCGACAGAGGCCAAGCACAACAGCCCTCATTGCACGTTCGCGCGGCAGCCTCTCCAATGCCCGCCCCACTTGCAGCTGGAGCGCATGGACGGTCACCAGCTCCACCCGCATGCGCTGGCGCTTGCACTGGCATCCCAGGCCGAGCGACCAACTTAACGGAGCTGGCAAGCGTCAAAGGCGTGGCGCGCGCCTGCAGCGCAGCGGCGACGGGCGCCGAGCGCAGCGCGCGGTGGCGGAAGCTGACCACCGGCACGCGCTCGGACGCGCGTGCCTCGCGCGGGCCGATTACCGTCACCTGCGCGTCCGCCATGCCGTCCTCGTGGTGCAGCGCTGTCTCAGGCCCCTCCATGGTTCCGCTTAACCTACCCTACCCTAATATTCCCTTACTGCTGGACAATATTCATGGTGTCGCTGGACAGCATGCGCGCAGCTCAGCATGCTCGGTGCTGCAAACGAGCACGCGGCGCGCATCAACCCGGCTCCGACTGGCGTGCCGCGCCGGCGCCCCGGCCCCGCGGCCGCGCCTGCTCCTTGGCGTCCAGGTACGCAAGCAGCTGCGCCTGCAGCGGCTGTTCCATGCGCGCGAAGTTGGCGTACGCGGCCTCGACGACGGCGCGGAGCTGCCGCCGCTCCGCGGCGCCCGCCTGCTCGCCCGGCACCGGCGGCGTCGCCTGCCCTGCGGCAGGCCAAGCCAGGCCTCTGCCCAGCGCATCCCAGGGGGAGGCACACAGCCGGAGCGCCCGGATCCCTCATTGCTGCGCAGTGCCAGGGTTCTATTGCTGGCCCCAGGCGTCGGCGCAACCCAGCTCGCGCACGCGCGGGCTGCTGGCATGGGGCTGCAGGGGTACCGTCTGTTGTGACCGGCCGCGGCGCATGCCGCTGCGGTGCACAGGGCAGCCTGGTCGTGCTGCGCCGCTGGGCGCCAGCCCACCTGCGCACGCCGCAAAGTACTGCGGTAGCGCGGCTACGCCCGCGCACGCCTCATGGCTGGGCCCGCCGAGCTCCCACTTGTAGGGCGCCGCGGACGGATCGACAAAGTAGTGGTTGGGGCCGCCAGGGCCCAGCTCCTGGAACGCCGCGGACGTGCCGAACAGCGCCGCCAGGTGCGGGCCGCAGATCTTGTAGATGGAAGCGGCATACCTGTGTAAGGATCAGGTTAGGGTAAGGTGCCCTACCCAGCAACTGCGCGGCAGTGCGAACAGGAGGCACTTCCGACCTGGGCAGGGCCGCGGCTCCAGGCACGGCTGGGCAGCGCAGCAGGTGAAGCAGATCGGGACGGCGGCGCTGGGCTGACGGCCTGGCCCTGGCTCACCCGAGCCCGCCAAGGCAGTGCGCCAGGCGCTGCTGCGAGCAGCTGCCGAGATGCACAGGCACGGCGGCGCGCCGCGGTCGGGGGCCGCCACAAGCGGCCCTGCATGAAGAGGTTATGCCATCACAAGCTCGTGCACGCATCGCAGTCCGCGGCTGCTGCTGCTGGGCCTGGCGAGGGCTGGGCGGGGGGCTGCAGGCGGGCGCGGGGGAGGCTATGGTAGGGTTAGGGCTGGGGCCGCGCACCAGTCGACGCCCCACGCGGCCACGTCGACCGGCAGGTGCGGCGCGTACGCGACGCCGTCCAGCGCGATGCGCGCGCGGCCGCCGCACGGCCCCGCGCGCACCGCTGCGACCAGCGCGGCCGCGTCCAGCACCGCGCCCAGGATGTTGGAGACGTGGATCGCAGCCACGATGCGCGTGCTGCGGCGCGCGCGGCGCGCGCCGGGTCAGCGGCTGCGCCCCTGCCTGAATAGCCCGGCAGGGTGTTGAGTTTGGGTTCTACGCATGCGTACGGCCTGCTTACTCATTCGGTGCACGCCGGTGGCGCTCTGGTGCAAGCTGGTGGCCTTTGCAAGCCCGGCCCCGGGCTCATCCAGAAAGCTGCATACAAAGCAGCACGCCATGACGTGCGGGCTACCTGCCCCACTGCCTTTAAATCCCCCGCTCTTCTTTGCTCCGTCCGCCAGGCCACATGACGGCATGCGGCTGGCCGCCAGGTGCCTGTGCAGTTCTCATGCGGCAGCGACCGGGCATTCGCCTGCGCCTGTGCTGGGAGCAGCAAGGCAGCCCCTGCTGCGGCGCACTGCGAACCCCTCTTCCACCCAAGCCCCATGCATGCACACGCCCCAACCGGCGCAGCCGCGCGCCGCGGCGCGCGCGGCACGGCTGGATCACTCTTGGCGGGGCTGTGGCTGGGCAGTCCTTCAAGCGCAATCACGTAAATCACATGCCGATGGCCTCCGCCAGGCCACGGCCAAGGCAGCAGCCACCCATGGCGCAGCGAGCAGCCCGCTCACGGCACACATTGCCACCAAGGTGTACGCAAGCGCAGAGGGAGCTAAGAGCTGGCGTATGGCCCCAACTCCGCGTCCTTGGGGCAGCCGCGCACCGCGGCGAGAGCAGCGCGGCCAGGTCGTCCAGCGACGACTCCGCGGCTGGGCCGTCCCTGACGCGCCACCAGACGAGCGTCGCGCCGGTGGCCTCCGCCAGGCGCACCCACGGCCCGGCGTTGGCCTCATGGCAGGCCTCCTGGACGACGATCTCGTCGCCGGGGCCGATGCCGCCCGTGCGCCGGTAGGCGTCCGCCACGGCCGCAAACAGCTGCGAGGTGCTGGACCCGAGCGCGACCTCGCCCACGCCGTGCGCGTTGAACAGCGCCTGCGCGGCTGCCGGCGCTGAGGCGGCGCGCGATCGCGCGGGCGGGTTGCTGCGGAAGCAGTGCACTCTGGCTGCAAATTGAGCAGGCTGGTACGCGGGCAGGACCTGCACGCTGGCTTTTAAGGTGGTTTGCAGGGCTGGTGAGATAGCAGAGTCATATTATACTCAACAGCATTGCAGTCATCACGTCAACAGCCCTACAGAGGCAAGCGCGTGGAGCAGCCGCAGCCTCTGGGGAGTCATATTGGGGACAGGGCGAGGAGGTCGCGCCTTCACGACCTCGTGCGCCGCGTCAACGGCCGCATCTGCGCGCTTGGACAGGGCGTAGCCCGCCCCCAGCTGGGCGCAGTTGTGCAGCAGGTGGTCCCGCACCGCGTCCGCAACGCAGATGGGCACCTGTGGCGGGAGCATGCCAGCCATCTCATGGCAAGCCGTGCCAGCCTTTGAGCTGCACAAACTGACACGGTGGCTCATACAACAAGTCTGCATACAACAAGTCTAGCGTGTGCTGGCCACAAAGTGCAGAAGCAGCACCTGGCTGCCCCCTGCATTCTCCATGAAGGCCGCATTCTTCAGTGCCGGGTCGAAGTACGCGTACTGCGAGCGGGCCGTGGCATAGAGGTCTTCCAGGTTACCTTCTGTTCCCGGCATGGGCCCCGCACGGTGCACAGAGCCTGCAGAACACCGCATGTAAAGTGCAAGATGAGCCCACAAGTTGCTCAACACTTCACACACATACACAGGCCAGTGATTCTTGGACACAGCGCACCAGAAGAGGTAGCTGGTAGGGCGCAAAGGCCGCGGTTAAGCGCGGTCAATTGGCAGACGCTAAGCCTCTTCACAGTGATGCAGCGCTGCAAGGAGGGCGGACACCGGTGAAGCATAGCTTGCAGGGACCCGCACCGCTTACTGTGACTCACAGGTCCTGACCTGCTTGCACAACCCTTCCAAGCCCTCTCATCGAGCCGTTGCAAATGCCCAGATCACAGCTGCGCAAGCAGGCCTTTCTCTCCGGTGCGCCGCTAGACCAGGTACGCCCGCCTGAAGCGCAAACAGAGAGGCGGACAGGCAGCGGCGATGCGCGCGTCCCCGCGGCACTGACTGGCCAGAGCGCCCGGGGATGGGCGCGGCCGTGGGCGAGCATCAGAAGGAGAACCCCTCAGCTGGGAAGCCTGTGGGGCCCGCACCCAGGCGGCAGGGGCGGGCGGTGCTGGCGCCGCTCGCGCCCAACACGCTGCCGGGCGCGGCCGCGACGCCGCGCGCCATGCTCAAGCCGGAGCCCGGCCGCACGCCGCTGACTCGGACCCAGGCTGCGTCTGCTGCCGCGCAGGCAGGGTGCCCGATGCCTGCAGCGTCACCTGCAGCGTCATGCGGGAGCGTGAAAATGCGGCTGGCAGCGGCAACCAGCCCAGTGGGCTCTGCATGTTGCAGGGCCGCAGCTGTTATTCACAGCAACGACACTTTCCACGGGGGCTTGGTGCGCTGCTGACGCCAGACACGGTGCTGGTGCGCGGCGCGCAGACGCCGCTGTCATGCAGCCAAGCGCCGCCGCGCACCTGGGGGTCCGACCTGGCAGCCTACCTGGAGGCCGGCGCGCCCGCCGGCGCGCCCGCCGAGGCGGCCGCCGCGCGCGCGGCGCTGGCGAGCGCTGTGGAGCGCGCGCCCGCGTCCGCCGCGGCGTGGTGGGCGCTGCTCAGCCACGAGGAGGCGGCGGGCGCGGCGCTGACAGGTGCGCCGCAGCGCCACGCCCAGCGCCCCTACCTGCCACGCGCGTCCTCGCACATGCTGCGCCGTCCCTGGCACAGGGCGGCCACTTGCCGCGCCCACGGCTGCTGCACAGGCCTCGCTGCCCCTCGGCTCAGCGGGGGTGGCCTGGGGTGCATTGTGGGAGCGGCTGCTGCAGCCGTGGCAGCTTTTGCACCGCCGGGCTGCTGTGGTGCGGCAGGCGGCCTCGCGGAGGGCGCCGCCGGGGCGGGCCGCGCGGGCGTGAGCCTGGGCCAGCTGTTTGCCTGGGCGGTCAAGACCGTGCCCAAGTCCGGCAACTACGCCAGCGAGGCCTACCTGCGCCTGTGGCTCGGCTGCGCGCGGCACCAGTGGTGCGCCCGTCGCGCAAGGTCACCGCGGCGCCTCCTGTTGCTCAGCCGGCCAGCTGTGTCTGCTGGAGGATGGGCAACACCTGGGCGCCGAGCCAGCTGCTCAGCACGGCCTGCAGTCTCCACGGGATCAGGGCGCACGTGACGCAGCAGCCGTCTGCGCGGCGCAGGGCGAAGAGCGCGGACGACGCGCGCGACACGTTCAAGATGCTGCGCAGCCAGGGCATCGGGGAGGGCGCCGCGCTGCTGTACACGGAGTGGGCGGCGCTGGAGGGCGCGGCGGGTGCGGGCCACTTGAGGCCCCTCCTGCCCAGCGCTGCGCCAGACCAGCCTGAAGAATGTCGACAATTTTTTTGGGAGCCCTATACCTGTGAGCCTGTATCATAGCTGCGCCATGGCTTGTGCGCTCTGATAGCTTCCTCTGCCACACACCACTTGAGCCATGTGCAGTTTTGAGCCCGTTGCATGGTCCTTGCAAAGGCCTGTCTGTCACAAGGACATGTACCGTCTTCCACGCTCGCAAAACATTTATTGCGTGCAATTTAAATGGCCGCGCAATGTGTCGCGAACCATTCACCTGGTCGTGTGCGCTGTCAGACGGCCGCGCGCAGGGGGCACCGCTGTCCGACTCGGTGGCCGGGCGCCTGGTCTTGCTGCCTCCCGGGCGCATGCGCACTTGGCTCTGCAGGTTGCAGGAGGCTAGCTCAGCAGGCTGCGGCTGCGCGCAGGCGCCTGGGAGCGCGCCAAGCAGGTCGTGCGCAAGGGCCAGGCCGCAGGCGCGCAGCCGGCGCGCGCGCTGGAGGCCGCGCTGGCCGACCTGGAGGCGCGCCGCCTGCCGAACGGCGCGCTCCGGAGCGCCGGCGCCGGCGCCGGCGCCGCTTGCGGGTGCGCTGCTGGCCGCAGGCCCTGCTGAGCGGGGTCAGTGGAGGACCAATCTCATGTGGTTCCATCGCTCTTGCCACCGATGAGGTCTGCAGGCACTGTGCACAGCACTCTCGCTCGAGCACAGCGCGTAGGGGCTTGGCGGCGCTGCCCTGTCTGTCAGCCGGGCATGCAAGAGGTCCGGCGGGAGGTCCCTTCCATGCAAACCAATGGCGGCCACCCGCGCAGCGGCGGCGGGGACGGCGGCGGCGCGACCGCGCACTCGGGCCTGAGCTCGGCGACGGCATTCCTGCAGACGCCCGCGGCGGGCGCGCAAGCGCAGCGCAGGCTGCCGCCCCTGACGCCGACTGCGGAGCTGGGCGCCGAGCGCGGCGCGAGCAGCGCAGCGGCAGCGCCGGCCGTGCCGGGGCCCAGCGCCGCCCCTGCGCCCCCGGCCGCCTCGCTGCCGGGCGCCACGCCCGCCGGAGCTGCGCCTGCCTGTTGCCCGGCGACCGCGCACGACCGGGGCCCTGCTCTCGCGGCGCCCGGCGCCAAGAGGGCGCTGCCCACCGGCGGCAACACCATCCACAGTCTGGCGTCTGGGAGCAGCGGGGGCACGGGGGGGAGCGCGTCCGGCGCGCCCAGCGGCGCCGAAGAGGCTACCGCGACGCTGCACAGCGGCCCCGCACGCGCGGCGACGCCCGCGACAGGCGCGGCCCTTGCAGCCGCATTGTTGTCCCGCTCCTGGAGCCGATGCAAGGCCATGCTGACCGCGCCGTCTGTACCCTTGTTGACTCTGAATCCACTTTACGTGGTAAGCCACTATGGCACAGATCATGGGACGGCCTCACATACAACAGTCGCCAGGTCGCAACATAGGTCACTGGCAGCAGCCATAGCAGCAACGGCCGCTGGACCAGGGTGATGAGGTGCGGGGCAGGCGGGTCGGAGGACCGGTGGTGCGTGACCAGGACGCTGCGGGGTATGCTGCACAGCAGCAGGCATGCGCGGGCCGGTGAGGGCGTGCGCTGCGCCGGCAGGCCGCACCGATGCCAGCGGCAGCAGCCGCGGCAGCTCCGCGGACGGCGACGCGGAGACCGTGGACCTGCAGGGCCGCGCCGCCCTGCGCGCCAACCCTGACCCTGGCGCGGCGCCGGGCGCGCCCGCGCACGCGGGTGGGGCAGCGGCGGCGGCCGCAGAGGACCCGACTGTAATCGTCAGCCGCGCGCCGCGCCCGGCGTTCGGGCGCGCGTTTGCTGCCGGCGGCGCCAAGGGCGGCCCAAGGCGATTGGGTGCGGCGCCCGCCCTGCGTGACAAGGCTGCACGAAGGCACACGGGGATGAATGGGGATGGAGCATGGCGCTGTCTGAGCGACGGCACGGCTGCGGCACAGCACAAGCAGGACATGGGTGTCCTTGCCGAAGCGTCGGGAGCCTTTCGACCTGCCTGGCGCGACGCCACAGGCTGCGCTCTCAGAGCTGCACCGCAGACCAGACAAGGACTTGCGCGTTCTGTACTGCAATCGCATCGCCTCAGCGCCCTTCTGTCTGCCACATCCATATTGAGTACCCCTCCAGCGCTAGCGAGCACCAGGGCATGCGCGAGCTTCCGCAGCGCGCGCACACCGAGCCCCTGCAGCCTCACCGCGTGCCGTCCGGACGCAGGCCTGGGCGGCGGTGCGGCGCGCATCGCGGTGCGCCCGCCCGGCCTGCGCCTGGCGCCGACCGCCGAGGCGGATGAGACCGGCGGGTCCGCCGGCGGCGGGTCCGCCGGCGGCGCCTCCCGGGGCTCCGCCACGCCCTCGCGCAGCGCGTCCCCGCCCGACGCACCGTCCGGCAGCATCTCGGCGCGCGTGGCGCCACACCCAGGTAATGGGGCCTGCGCAGCGGCGGCCGGGCTCGAGGCGGGCGCGGAGGCCGGCAGGAAGCGCAAGGCGGACGCCGCGGCGGCGCCGCGCTCGCCCACGGCGGCGGATGCGGCCGCGGCCGGCGCCACGGGCTGCAAGCGCCGCCAGTCGCCCGAAGCTCAGGTACTCCCTGACGCCAAGCACAGTGTGCGCTGCTTACTTGCCATCGCATGCGCACGCGTGCGGCAATGGCCTCTGCCAGCATGATGCGGCGCCTGCGTGGCACGTACCCTCTCTGATGCCACCATGAGGCCACATGCATGGTCGCTCCCGTGATGCAGCAGCCGTGCTTGCAGGCGCCGGCGCTCGCCCCAAGCGCCCCCGCTGACGAGCGCGGGCGCGGGCCTGCCGGCGCGCCGCGCGCGGTAACCGCTCCGGCGGCTCCTGCAGCGCTTGCGGAGCCGAGCGCCGCGGAGCGGCCAGCGGCCTCTGTGCGCCCGGCGAACCCGGACAGGGATGGGGCGCCTTCGGCGGGCGCGCACGCGGGAGCAGCCACGCCCGCGCAGGGCCCCTCGACCAGCAGTGCGTGCAGCCCCGACCGCCAGGAGACTGTTCAGCTGGCCGCGCGCGGCGCGTACGGCCTGCCGCGCCGCGCGCTGCCGCTGCCCGCGCCGCCGCTGCGCCGGCAGCCGCTCGCCGACCTCGCGGAGCCGGGGTCGGCAGGCGCACGCGCTGCGCCGGCCTACGGCTCGCCGGCAGGGCCGCCGCGCGGGGGCGGGCGGGCGCAGGAGCGGGCGCGCGCGGCGGAGGGCGGCGGGCTTGCGCGCGGCAACGATGACGACGACGACCCCGAAGAGACCGTGCCCCTGGTCAACGGCGGCCTGGCGGCGCGAGCGCTGCGCGGCCGGCAGAGCATCGCGCCAGGCGCGGCGCTGCTGCCTGCGCCGCCCCCGCAGCCGGCCGCGCGCACCGCAAGCGCCGCCGGCGGCGCAGCTGCTGCAGCAGGCAGCGTGGCGGCCGACCCCGACCAGACCCTGCCGCTGTCGCGCCCGGTCTACGGCGGCGCGGCCGCCGGCGCGCGTCCGGCCGGGGCGCGCGCGGTCCTGCCGCCGCCGCCGCCATCCTTTGCGGCCCGGCAATGCGCGCCGCCGCCGCCGCCGCCGGCCAATGAGGCAGCCGACGCGGCGCGCGCCGCCATGGGGCCGCCGCCCAGCCGGCCCAGGTGACCCGCGACCATGACCCCCTCAGATGCACCCTTGAGATGGGTGGGTGATGCGCACGCCTGCACGCAGCAGGCGTCGGTGCTCTCAATGGTCCGCGCTGCCCCAGCGGCCTTTTAGCGAGGAACGCATTGGCACCAGGGTCAGCAGGTCCCACAGGCTGCGCTGCGTGATCTCGTGACCGCAGGCTCTCCGGACGTCTTGTGGCTCCTCGCACTGCGTGCGCTGGGCCATGCGGAGTGCACGCGTGACTACCACTCGGTCACTGGACAAGTGCATGTTCGCAGGCCGCCGCTGGCCAGCCTGGCCGGAGAGCCGCCGGCGGCGCCGGACGGCGCCACGGCCGCGCAGCCCGGCGCGGGCGCGCCGGGCGCGCCCGCGGCGCCGCCGCCGGGCGCGCCCGCGGCAGCCGCGTCGCCGGCGCCGCCGCGGCCGCGGCGCGTGCGCGAGGACGAGAACACGGTGGTCGTGCGCGGCACGCGCTACACCAAGCTGGAGTGCGTCGGCCGCGGCGGCTCCTCCAAGGTGTTCAAGGTGCGGCGCGGGTCCCGTGAATTGCCTGCAGCTACTGCTAAGTGTTCGAGGTGCGGCGCGGCGCGCCGGCGGGCATGCGCGCGTACGCGCGCGTTCGCCTGGAGCGGGGTGCAGCTTCCGCCTATGCATGGGGCACACCCGGTGCTCTATCTGTCCAGTGCCCTAGTGAGCGGGTGCGGGGCGAGGGGGCGGGCTGCTGCAAGCTGCCTGCGCGACATGACCCTGGGGCATGCGGCGGAGGCGTGGAAGACAGCGACTCTGCGTTGACGCTCTCATGGGATCGCCCTGCACAGCAGCCCAAGGGGGCGGCCACTGCGCCGGGGCGCACACGGCATCACAGCCAAGCATGCAGCAGCGCACGCCCTGCTGCTGCGCGCCGACGCGCTGCCCCCCGGCCGCCCGCAGGTCATGGCGCCCAGCCGCAAGATCTACGCGCTCAAGCGCATCCGGCTCGCCGGGCGCGACCGCGAGGCGGCCGCGGGCTTCATCGACGAGATCGCGCTGCTCAACCGCCTGCGCGGCAACGCCAACATCATCCAGCTGTTCGACGCGGAGGCGCGGCCCTGCCTCCTCGCCCGCGCGCCCCCAGGCGGGCCGCCAAGCGCATGTGTCTCCGCAGGCCATGTGCCACAGCCTCCATGTCTGATGCAGCAGCATGGGCGCATGCCGTTGCACACGATCAGAGAGAGATGACTACAATATACACCTAGTATCTCCTTGCGGGTGACCCGCAAGGAGAACAAACTTACGTGGGCACCCCCATTCGGTACAGTCAGCCTGGTGGGTGGCGTCAGGCACCTGAGCATCGCTATGCCGCGCCGGCGGCACGCGCGCCCGAGCGCCGCGCGCGCGCGCAGGTGATCCGCGGCGAGGGCCTGATCTACATGGTCATGGAGTACGGCGACATCGACCTCGCGCGCCTGCTCGCGCGCCACGAGGCCACGCAGCGCGAGCGCGGCGCGCTGGAGCCCGACGAGAACTTCATCCGCCTGTACTGGCAGCAGATGCTGCAGGCGCGCGCAGGCCCCACCCTACCCTACCCCTAATCGCGCCTTGCTGGCCGCGTCTGATGCTCGCCTGCGCGCCTGGCGGTGGATGCGGACGCCGCCCAGCTCCTGCCGGCCGAGGCCTGGGTCATGCAGGCAGTCGTGCTGGCTGGGTCAGAGATGTGGGTCTGGGTCGCTGGCGGTGTGTTCAACGAGCGCAAATGCGGAGTCGGGCGCCTGGCAGGGGTGCTGAGCTCCGGGGGCCGCGCCCCGGCGCGCGCAGGCCGTGCACGCGATCCACGAGGCGCGCATTGTGCACAGCGACCTCAAGCCCGCGAACTTCCTGGTGGTGGAGGGCCGCCTGAAGCTGATCGACTTTGGCATCGCCAAGGCCATCTCGTCGGACACGACGTCGATCGCGCGCGAGTCGCAGGCGCGCCGCGGCCCGATGCGCAGCAGGGCGCTGCCAATGCCGGCCTGCAACGACCACCCTGCATCGACTCAGGCTGCCTGCTCTGCGACGAGACCGCATCGCGCTCTCACGCGCGAGGCTCACAGCCCTGGCGGGCGGGCCGCGACCGCGCCCCGCTGTGCGCGCTGCAGCATGTCAGGCACCGCAGCTGCCCATGCTGCGAGCTGGCAAGGCGCATGCATTCCCGTATAGATGCCGCCGGCCCAGCATGGGCGCCGCGTGAGTGCTGTGCGCGGCCGCGCGCGCGCCCGCAGGTGGGCACGCTGAACTACATGTCGCCCGAGGCGATCCTGGGCGGCGCGACCAACATACGCGGCGGGCCGCCCATGAAGGTGGGCCCCCGCGGATGACAGGGTTGTGATACGATTAGAGTGACCTAACGCGCTGCAGGATTAGGTTCACCATAAGCGCTGCATGTAAAACCGGCCGTCGCGGCTGCAAATTGCCTCGCGGACCAGACACTGCGGCCCCTCCTAAGCTCCGTGTGCAGGCGTGCGGCGGCTGATGCGGCGCTGCCCGGCGAACTCTGAAACCGGGCGCGGCGGCTGCCCATCGCCAGTGTGCTTGCTCGCAGTGACCGAGCCCAGGCCCGCAACTCACGCAGCCGCGCCGCCCTGCGCGGCCCGCCAGGTGGGCCGGCCGTCCGACGTGTGGAGCCTGGGCTGCATCCTGTACCAGATGGTGACCGGCCACACGCCCTTCGCGGCGCTGGCCTTCATCCAGAAGATGCACGCAATCACCGACCCGGCGCACGCGATCGACGTGCCGCCGCTGCGCAACGCGGCGCTTGCCGACGTCATCCGCCGCTGCCTGGACCGCAACCCGCGCACGCGCATCACCATGCCGGCGCGCGCGCGCGTAACTTCTGCATGCGCCGCCTCGCGCGCCCCTGCTTCACCCTGCCGCATTGCTGCCTCGCCCTGCCGCGCGCCTGCCTCCATGTATACACGGCGAGCCAGGGCTGTCATCTCCCGGGGGATGGGCGCTACTGAGCCGCATGCAGGGCGCGGCCAAGGCGCCTGGGCCGCCCCTGCGCGCGCGCCGCCATGCTGCCATGCTCTGCACCCCGCGTGCAAGTCTGGTGCACGCCGCCAGGGCGCCACGCTGTCATGCTGTCAAGAGCGACCCGAGCTGACGCGGCGCGCGGCGCCTCGGCCGCATGGCGCCGCGCTGTCATGCTGAAGAGGACCCGGAGCTGACGCGGCGGCGGCGCCGCGCGCGCAGGAGTTGCTGGAGCACGCGCTGCTGCGGCCGGTGGCCGCGCCGGCGGCAGGCGACCCGGACGCCGCGCTGGTCGGGCTGTCGCGCGCGCAGCTGCGCCGCCTGCTGGTCCAGGCGCGCTCGCAAGGCTCCCGTCAGGGAGGATGGGCAGGTGCCTGGCGGGGAAGGCTTCTGTAAATCCGGTGCCCAAAGCCGGGGCGAGTGGGCAGCGTTCCAGGCGCGCCTGCAGCATGGGGTCATGGGGGGTTGCGTGGCATGGAATCGTCACATACATATTTCATGGGAAGCGCCTTCCAGGCCAGGCAGGGGAGAGTGGCCAGCCAAGGTGGTGCCTGTTCCATGGGCAACCCATGAGGCAACCGGTGCGGCGACCTGTTCCACGCTGTGCCGATGCATGGAGCCAGCCCGGCGCAGAGGACACGCCCACCGGTTTGCTGGCGCCCCCCCTTCCGCGCGGGGGCGGCGGCACGCAGCGAGGCCGCGCCAGACGCTTGCTGACGCAGCGCATGGCAACAGCGCACACAGCAGGGACTCGGCACACGCGTTCACACGCAGGCGATGGGCCTGGCAGCCGGCCGAGCGCGGCGCCAATACCCTCACCCTACATCCGGCCGCGCGCAGGTCAAGGCGGCGAGCGCGGCGGGCGCGGGCGCGGACCTGGACGCGGTCACCGAGGAGCTGTTCCGGCAGCTGCGCGCCGGGCAGGCGGTCGACCTCGGCCGCCTGCTGCCCTCGCCGCGGCCGCCGCCCGGCGCCGGTCCGCCCGCAGCCGCCCTGCCTGGATCCCTGACATTGGCTCGGGTTTCTTGTCCTGGGATAGGGCATGGCGCTCCATAGCGCGGCGAATAGCATGCACTCCCTGCCACACCATGCCTTAAAGTTGTGCGGTGGCTGCTCAGATCAATTAGGGCCTGCCGCTCACGGAGCCTGCTGGGGCCGCGCCAGGCAATCCAGGTGGCGCTGCCGCCCCGCCCAAGGCGGCGCCAGCGCCGCCGCGCCCGCACGCCGTCGCCGCGCACGCGCTGGCGCTGCCCGTGCCTGACGCGCCTCCTGGCGTGCCTGCTGCCCCGGCCGCGCCGCACCAGCGCCCGGCGGCGGCGGGGCCGCCGCAGGCGCGGCGCCCCGTCGGGCAGACAGGTGAGACACGGGGCGAAGCGTGGCCGGCGGCGGAGCGGCCGAGCCGCCGCTCACCAGCAGGGGAGGAGGCCGGCCACCAAAGTATGCCTGGTGCCGCGGCGGCGGCGGCGGCGGCGGCGATGGCGGCGGCGACGGCGGCGGCGGCGACGGCGGCGGCCGAGAGAGCGCCGCAGCGGGCAGCTGGACCGCAGGCGGCCGGCCGCCATGATGTGCGCAGTGAGGCACGGGTTGGGCCGGCGGCAGCGACACCGAAGCAGCGGCCGGCTGAGGGGATGGCGGCCGGCGGGCGGGAGGTGCAGGCGCGGCCGCCAGCGCGCGCGCCGCTCGCGCCGCTGGGCGTCAGCATGCAGGTAGGCGCGCTCTCGTAGACCCGCTCGCGCTGCTTGCGTATGCAGGCCCGCCGGACCCCTGCACCATCTCTGAACCGCAGACCCCTGCCTGAGTGCTGCCTGGGTGGCCTGGCTGGCTCCCAGGCTGAGCTGCAAGAGCTGGCCAAGAAAGGGCCGCCGTGACAAACAGCACAGGCGGGGCTCAGCACGCTGACGCGCGCGCGGCGCGCGCGGCAGGACATCCAGGCGGGCCGCGCGGCGCTGAAGCGCGTGGCGGCTGCGCCGCCGCCGCCGCAGCCCGGCGCGCCGCGCGGCGCGGCGGACAACTCGCTGGAGGCGCGCCTGCGCGAGGGCCTCGCGCGCTTCTGCTTCGACGACACCGCCGGCACGGCGGCGGGCGACGACACGGCCGCCTTCTCACCCTAGGGCGGCTCTGACCCAAGGACCGTAGGACCCTAGGACGGCACTCGCCCTAGGACGACACCGCCCCAGTCTGACCCTAGGGCGGCTCCGGGAGCAGTGGGAGCTCTGCTGTGCGCGTGAACGCGTGTGCGCGTCGCGCTCTGTGACAACATTGTTTTTTTACGACGCCGTTGAGCGTCTGGGGGTTGGCTCCACTCATGACCACATCATTCTCAGCGTGGTGGAGTGGGCGCCGCCTCGCTCGCCAAGCAGGGGCGTGCGTGGATGTGGGCAAAGGTGTCCGGAGATGATGAGTTTGGCAGGTTTGTTGAGTTGAGCAGGCAGTCCTGGAAGAAAGTGCATGCACTTGGGCTTTGGAGCATGAGAAATCTAGCTCGTGTAGGCAGACACGCGCGTGGGCATGGGCGGTAGTGCCTGGGCGGTAGTGCCTGGGCGGTATCTGCAGCGGTGCTCTTGCTGAGAATGCAGGCCGTGTAAAGCAAGCAAGCGCGCTTGTAATCTGCATGTCAGGTTGCTTGGGTTGCAGGCTCACGGCCGGCTGGTAGCAGGAGGAGCATGTCGAGTAGGACACGGCCACTGCAAGCGCCGGCGGCTCCTCATTTACGCACCCACGCGAGCAGGCCGGGCCTGCTACTGCGCCCCCGCAGCGACGAAGACATGCTCCAACTCGTCTGCAAACTAGAGACCTCCACATTAGTCTTACCCTAGCTATACCCCACCCTATGCCTGCTACTGAGTCCCCGCAGCGAGCGCGACGAACACATGCTCCAGGCTCGTCTGCGAGATGGAGTACTCCGCAATGCCCAGCTCGCCGCGCGCGCGCTCCGTGGCCTCAAACAGCTCCGCCAGGTCCAGCGCCTGCCGGCAGGGTTGCGGCGAACCCTGAGCAACGCGCCGCCTGCCTCGTGGCGCGCGCAGGACAGCACACGAGTGGTGGCTTTTGCACTCAGCATGTGCCAGCACGGGATGTTCACAGGTGCGTCCCTAGCGCCTGGCGAACTGCAGCACGCCCGTCCGCCCCACTTTTTGAGCCGCATACCCATCCATACACATGACATGGAGGAGCTACAACATATGAACCTTGGGGTCAAACCAAATGCGCTGTTGGTGGGCATGCTGCATGCCCCAGGGCGGGAGCGCACCGCCTGCGGCACCGCAAAGCTGAGCCGGCCCGGCTCCCGCAGCTGCAGGCGCGCGTCCGCGCACTGGCCATGCAGCCAGGCCGCCGCTGCATCCGCATCCGCCCCCGGCGACAATCGGAGGTCCACGACATACCTGCGGCAGGTCGGCAGTAAGCGCAACGGAATGAGGCAGTGTGCGCTCTCAGCCACCATCCCCCGACACAAACAAGTGGAGCTTGCGCCGGTGGACTGGATCGGACTCACAGCCATGAACAGTGTCGAGTATCGCTCTGTCCCTGCCCCTGGATAGAGAGCAGCATTCCTGGGCCAACGGGGCATGGCCGGCTGCTCGGGCAGGCCCGGCGCCGCACCCGGCGCCAAAGCGGTTCTTCAGGTGCTGCACGGAGCCCAGGCAGCGCAGGCGGCCCGCGGCGAGGATGCCGATGCGCGTGCACAGCGCCTCGCACTCCTCCATGCTGTGCGAGGTCATGACCACGGTGTGGCCTGCCGCGCGCGCGCGCGCGCTCAGCCAATGGCCGCTCCGCGAGCCTCGCGCGCGCGTGGCACGGACGGGGCGCGCTGTGAAGCAAGCGGTTCATGCGAGGGTCCAGACCCGGACGGAATTGCGTCCGGCGAGTTTTGTTCGGCTGCGCGGCAAGTTTTGTTCGGCTGACCCGGGTGCTGGGTGGTGCGCTGGCGACCCCGAAGTGCCTTGAGCCGCATTGTCAGCGCAGCACCCTGGCGCCAGATCGGCGGCGCACCGCGGTCGATGACCTCGCGCTGGATGATGCGCCAGAGCGCGTGCCGCGCGCCGGGGTCCATGCCGGTGGACGGCTCGTCCAGCAGCACGACCGCCGGCGCGCCCACCAGCGCGACCG
>JAABUY010001678.1_pt1 | contig 28593 bp, 24 predicted proteins | sample 5560271 | NCBI WGS metagenome assembly JAABUY01 (sample SAMN10711886, study PRJNA513374) | rock metagenome | isolation source: Antarctica rocks | place: Antarctica: Victoria Land, University Valley | reverse complement strand
GCCTGGGGCTCTGCCCCTGGACCCCGCCAAAGGCTCGCCTTTGGAAACCAATACTTAAGTAAAGCCGGTCCAGGGGCGGCTCGCCCCTGGCGGGTCTGGGCAGAGCCCAGCCTTGCTTCCTGCCTTCCCCCCACTTTGCCTGTGTCCCCCGCAGGTCCATATCGCCAGGTGTGACCCAGGGCACCCTCCGACGCGGCTGGACCACCGGCGCCTGTGCCGCCGCCGCCGCCAAGGCCGCGTTCGCCGCGCTCCGCACCGGCGCGTTCCCCGACCCCGTCGAGATCCCCATGCCCGGCGGCGCCCGCGCCGCCTTCGCCCTGGCCGAGGCCCGCGCGGTCTCCGCCAGCGCCACGGCCGCCGTGGTCAAGGACGCCGGCGACGACCCCGACGTCACCCACGGCGCCCTGGTCCGCGTCACGATCCGCGCCCGCGCGCCCGGCGCCGGCCTGCGCTTCCTGGCCGGCGAGGGCGTCGGCACCGTGACCCTGCCCGGCCTGCCGCTGCCGCCGGGCGAGCCGGCGATCAACCCCGGCCCGCGCGCCATGATCCTGGCCGCGCTGTGCGAGGTCGCCCCGGACCCCGCGCTCGACGTGGAGGTCGCCATCCCGGGCGGCGAGCGGATCGCGCTCGGCACGATGAACGCCCGGCTCGGCATCCTCGGCGGCCTGTCGGTGCTCGGCACCACCGGAGTCGTGGTGCCGTATTCCTGCGCGTCGTGGATCCACTCGATCCACCGCGGCGTCGACGTCGCGCGCGCCGCCGGCCTGGACCACCTGGCCGGCGCCACCGGCAGCACCTCGGAGGCCGCCGTCGCGCGGCTGCACGGCCTGCCGGAGCGGGCGCTGATCGACATGGGCGACTTCGCGGGCGGGATGCTCAAGTACCTGCGCGCCCACCCGGTCGCGCGCGTCACCGTGGCGGGCGGGCTGGCCAAGATGACCAAGCTGGCGCAGGGCCGCCTCGACCTGCACTCCCGGCGCGGCCCGGCGGACCTCTCCGCCCTGGCCGCGCTGTGCCGAGAGGGCGGCGGCTCCGGGGCGCTCGCGGCCAGGGTCGCGGCGTCCAACACCGTGCTGGAGGCGTTCGGCCACGCCGCCGCCGAGGGCCGCCCGCTCGGCGAGGCGGTGGCGCGCGCGGCGACCGCGGTCGTGCGCGAGGTGCTGGGCGCGGGCACCCGGGCGGACGTCGCCGTGTTCGACCGCGAGGGCGGCCTGCTGGCGAGCACCGGCTGAGGCCCTCCTCCTAAAGAATGCCGGTCCAGGGCGGCTCGCCCTGGCGGGTCCAGGGCAGAGCCCTGGCCTTCCTTCCTTCACGACGCCCCCCCCGGCCTGAACCGCCGCCGGTACTCCGGGTCGTACAGCGCGCTCTCCCGGGCCAGCTCGCCGCTGAGCACGCGCCCCACGATCACCAGCGCGGTGCGCTCCATCCCGGCTGCCGCGACCTTGGCCGCGATGTCGCCGAGCACGCCGCGCACCACCCGCTCGTCTGGCCAGCTCGCGCGCTCCACCACCGCGACCGGGCAGTCCTCGCCCAGCACCGGCGCCAGCTCCGCCACGATCCGCGGCACGGCGTGCACGGCGAGGTGGATCGCGAGCGTCGCCCCGGTGGCCGCGAACGCCGCGAGCGACTCGCCGGGCGGCATCGCGGAGGCGCGCCCGGAGAGGCGGGTCAGCACCACGCTCTGCGCGACCTCGGGCAGGGTCAGCTCGCGCCCCAGCAGCGAGGCTGCGGCGGCAAAGGCGGGCACGCCCGGCGTCATCGTGACCGCGATCCCGCGCGCGCGGAGGCGGCGGGCCTGCTCGCCGACCGCGCTGTAGATCGACAGGTCGCCGGAGTGCAGCCGCGCCACGTTCTGGCCCAGCGCGTCGGCGGCGGCGCACTCCGCCTCGATCTCGTCCAGGCTCAGCGGCGCCGTGTCCACCAGCCGCGCGCCGGCGCCGCAGTGCGCCAGCATCTCGCGCGGCACGATCGAGCCGGCGTAGAGGCACACCGGGCAGCGCGCCAGCAGGTCCCGGCCGCGCAGAGTCAGAAGGTCCGCGGCCCCCGGGCCGGCGCCGATGAAATGCACGGTCATCGGGGGGCGGCCGAAGAAAGCAAGGAAGGCCAGAGGCTCTGCCTCTGGACTCCGCCAAAGGCAGGGCCTTTGGAAACCCTCCGTTTAAGGACAGGGAAAACTCGCGCGCCTGCGGCCAGGCCCCGGGAGGACTCCAACGGGATGGTTCCAAGGGCGAGCCCTTGGCGGAGTCCAGGGCCCCCACTTTCAAGACATGGGCCTCTGGCCTTCCTTGCCTGCCTCACTCCGCCAGCGCGCACGTCGCCCACCCCTCCCCGACCCGCGCCAGCAGCAGCACGCTCCCCGCCCCCGCCGCCGCCAGCGCCGCCCCCTCCGCCACCGACGCGACGCCCACCGCCGCCAGCGCCCGCGCCGAGCGCGTGACGCAGCGCCCCTGCACCGCGCGCATCTCCGCCGCCGGCACCAGCGCCAGCGCCACCCCCAGCGCCCGCGCCGCCTCGCCCGCCACAGCCCCCCTGGCCTCCGGCGCCGCCAGCACCGCCGCGCGCCGCCCGGCCAGCCGCTCCGCCGCCCGCACCGCCGCCACCAGCGCCTCGGCCGGACACGCGGCCCGGCACCCGATCCCCGCCACCACCGTCACCGCGCCACCGAAGCAAGGCTGGGCTCTGCCCAGACCCGCAAAGGGCCGTCGGCCCTTTGATCCCATGACTGAGCAAGGCAAGTCGGCCCCCTCACCGCTTCACCGCCACGAGCTGCGTCACCGCCATCGCCGGGCGAAACGCGTGCATCCCCCCGATCCGGTCCAGCCGCTCCACCCCAACTCGCACCATCGTGCCCCCCAGCGTCGCGCACGCGCGCCCCAGCACCGCGTCCGTCTCCACCGTGACGCTGTTCGCCACCAGCCGCCCCCCGGGCCGCAGCGCCGCCCACGCCGCCTCGACCACCCCCTCGCCCGCAGCACCCCCGCCCAGGAACACCGCGTCCGGCGCCGCCAGCCCCCGCAGCACCGCCGGCGCCGCCCCCACCCGCACCTCCAGCCCCGGCACGCCCAGCGCCTCCGCGTTGCGCGCCGCCCGTGCCGCCCGATCCGCGCGCGCATCCACCGCCACCGCCCGCATCGAAGGGTCGCGCAGCATCCACTCGATCGCCACCGACCCAGAGCCGCAGCCCACGTCCCACAGCCTCTCCCCCCGCCGCGGCGCCAGCGCCGCCAGCGTCACCGCGCGCACCTCGCTCTTGGTGATCTGCCCGTCATGCTCGAACACCGCGTCAGGCAGGCCCGCCGCCAGCGGCAATCCCGCAGCCCAATCCGCCCCGCCACCCTGTCCCACGCCCACCTCCACCGCGACCAGGTTCAGCGCCCCCACGTCCGCGAGCGCGAACCCCTGCGCCGCCACGCTGCGCACCCGCTCCCGTGCCCCGCCCAGCGCCTCCATCACGTGCAGCGTCGAGCCCGCGAACCCCTGCGCCACCAGCATCGCCGCGACCTCGCCCGGCGTCTCCGCTCCCGCCGACAGCACCACCAGCCGCGCCCCCGCCCGCAGCCACGGCCGCAGCGTCGCCGCCGGCCGCCCGCACAGCGACACCACGCCCACGTCCTGCGCGCTCCACCCCAGCCACGCGCACGCCAGGCTCATCGCAGAGACCCCCGGCAGGCAGCGCATCTCGCCGCATGGCACCAGCCGCGCCAGCGCCCCACCCACCCCGAACCAGAACGGGTCGCCCGACGCCAGCACCGCCACCGCCTCCCCCCGCCGCGCCAGGATCGCGGGGTAGGCGTCCGACATCGGCTGCGGCCACGCCATCGCCTCGCCCCGCACCAGCCCGCCCACCAGCGCCAGGTGCCGCGCCCCGCCCACCACCAGCGCCGCCCCCGCGACCGCCGCCCGCGCCGGCGTGGTCAGCCCCTCGACGCCGTCCTCCCCCACGCCCACAAGGGTCAGCCAGGCGCCCGCCCGCCCGGCCCCGCGGCCCTCGCCCGGCCCGCGGGCCCCGGCATCGTCCCCCTCCGTCACGAGACGCCCCCGTGCCCCACCGCAGAGTGCTGATCCTGGGCGGCACCACCGAGGGCTCCGCCCTGGCCCGCGCCCTGGCCGGCGATGCGCGGGTGCAGGCCACGCTGTCGCTCGCCGGCGTCACCCGCGCGCCGGCGCCCTCGCCGCTGCCGCTGCGCACCGGCGGGTTCGGCGGCGCGGACGGCCTCGCCGCGTTCCTGCGCGACGGCGGCTTCGACACCCTGGTCGACGCCACCCACCCCTATGCCACCACGATCACCCGCAACGCCCTGCTCGCCGCCGCCCGCGCCGGCGTGGCGCACCTGCGGGTCGCCCGCCCGCCCTGGCGCCCCGGCCCCGGCGACCGCTGGACCGAGGCCGCCACCCTGGCCGACGCCGCCGCCCGCCTCGGCCCCGCGCCGCGCCGCGTGCTGCTGACGGTCGGCCGCAAGGACCTGGCGCCGTTCCGCGACGCGCCCGCCCACCGCTACGTCCTGCGCAGCGTCGACCCGCCCGAGCCCGCGGAGCTGCCCGGCGCCACGATCGTCGCCGCCCGCGGCCCGTTCGCCCTCGACGGCGAGCTGGCGCTGCTGCGCCGGCACCGCATCGACGCCCTGGTCACCAAGAACTCCGGCGGCACCGCCACCGCCGCCAAGCTCGACGCCGCGCGCGCCCTCGGCGTGGAGGTCGTCATGCTGGCCCGGCCCGCGCAGGAGAGCCCCGGCGTGCCGGACGTCGCGGCGGCGCTGGCGTGGCTCGGGCTGGGCTGAGGCCGCAAGCAAGGAAGGCCAGAGGCTCTGCCTCTGGACTCCGCCAAAGGGCGAGCCCTTTGGAAACGTCTGATTCAAGATCGGGGGCACCCCACGCCGCGCCGTGCCCCCGACGTGCGCCGGTCCAGGGCGGCTCGCCCTGGCGGGTCCAGGGCAGAGCCCTGGCCTTGCCTTGCTTCTCACGCCGCAGACCGCGGCGAATACACCCACGCCCCCCCGCCCGTGCGCTCGACGACCCGCGTCTCCGCCGACCCCACGATCAGCAGCGTGCGCATGTTCGCCTGCCCCGCCTGCGCCGCGTCCAGCCGTGCCAGTTCCACCCGCTCCTCCGCCCGCGTCGCCGCGGTCACGAACATCACCGGCACGGAGCCCGGCAGCACCTCGCGCAGCAAGTCGAGCGCCGCCCCGAGCTGCCACGGCCGCGCCCGCGACACCGGGTTGTAGAGCGCCATCGCGAACCCCGCCTCCGCCGCGGCCCGCAGGCGGCGCAGCACCAGCGGCCACGGCTTGAGGTTGTCCGACAGCGAGATCGCGCAGAAATCGTGCCCGAGCGGCGCCCCCACCCGCGACGCCGCCGCCAGCATCGCCGAGATCCCCGGCACCACCTCGACCTCCAGCGCCCGCCACGCCGGCTCCCCGTGCTCGACCGCCTCGAACACCGCCGCCGCCATCGCGAACACCCCGGCGTCGCCCGACGACACCACCGCCACCCGCCGCCCCGCCGCCGCCAACGCCAACGCGTGGCGTGCCCGGTCCAGCTCCTCGCGGTTGTCCGTCGGGTGCGCCACCTGGCCGGGCCGCGCCGCCACCCGCGCCACGTACGGGCCGTAGCCGATCAGGTCGTCGCACGCGGCCAGCGCCGCCTCGGCCGCGGGGGTGCGGTGCTCCAGGCCGCCGGGGCCGAGGCCGACGATCGCGAGGTGGCCGGTCATGGCGGACAGCAAGCAAGGGGAAGGCTGGGGGGCGAGCTGCCCCCCAGACCCCGGCGCACATGAAGAAAGGCCGCTTGCCTCATGTGTGCCGGTCCAGGGCGGCTCGACCTGGCGGGTCCCCGCTTCCAAGCAATGGGGCAGGGCCCTGGCCTTGCTCGCTTCTGCCTCACCGCGCCCTCTGCCGCCCCGGCACCAGCACCAGCGAGAAGTAAGGCGCCCTCTCGTCCACCCCCACGTCGCGCAGCGGCCGGACGCGCTCGTCCGCCATGGTGCCGCGCTCGACGAAGATCGCGCGCGCCGCCATGCCTGCGTGCTCCAGCGCGGCGCGGATCTTGGGCAGGTTGCGCCCGACCTTCATGATGACGGCGGCGTCGCAGCCGTGCAGGCGCGCCTGCATCGCCGGACCGTCCAGGGTGCCCGGCAGCACGGCGAGCACGTCGTCGCCGTGCAGCATCGGCAGCATCGCGCGGGTCCAGCAGCCGCTCATCCCGGTCACGCCCGGCACGACGTCTGCGGGGAAGCGCCCGCGCAGGCGGTCGAACAGGTACATCGACGAGCCGTAGAAGAACGGGTCGCCCTCGCACAGCAGCGCCACGTCCTGCCCCGCGGACAGACGGCGCGCGAGGCGGGCGGCGCAGGCCTCGTAGAACTCGCCCATCCGCAGCAGGTAACGCGGGTCGTCGACGGACAGCTCGGTGGTGAACGGGTAGTCCAGCCGCTCCTCCTCGACGCCGCGGCGCAGGTGGGGGGCGGCGATGGTGCGCGCGTGCCCGGCGCGGCCGCGCTTGCAGAAGAACGCCACCGCCGCCGCCTCCGACAGCACGCGCGCCGCCTTGAGCGTCAGCAGCTCCGGGTCGCCGGGCCCGAGCCCGACCGTGTGCAGCGTGCCGACGCGCACCGCAGGCGGCGGCGCCTCGCCCGGATCGCGCCTGTCGGCCTTGCCGGCCGCCGGGCCCGAAGGCTCGTCCGTGCCCTCGGCCGGCCGATCCGCGAACGTGCGGGCCGCGTCCATCACTCCGCCTCGCTGGCGAGCGCGTTGACGGCGGCGACCGCCATGGCGCTGCCGCCGCGCCGCCCGCGCACGATGACGTAAGGCAGGTCGTGCGCCGCCAGCGCCTCCTTGGACTCCGCGGCGCCGACGAAGCCGACCGCCATGCCGATCACCGCGGCCGGGCGCGGCGCCCCCGCCTCCACCAGCTCCAGCAGCCGGAACAGCGCGGTCGGCGCGTTGCCGATCGCCACCACCGCGCCCGCCATGCGCTCGCCCCACAGGTCCAGCGCCGCCGCAGAGCGCGTGTTGCCCATCCCGGCAGCCAGCCCCCGCGTGCGCGGGTCGTTCAGCGTGCACAGCACGGAGTTGCCCGCCGGCAGCCGGGCACGGGTGATGCCGTGGGCCACCATCTCGCTGTCGCACAGCACCGGCGCGCCCGCGAGCAGCGCCGCGCGCGCCGCCTGGGCGAAGCCGTGGCCGAAGCGGATGTCGGCGGCGACGTCGACCATGCCGCAGGCGTGGATCAGCCGCACCGCCACGCGCGCCTCGTCGGGCGCGAAGCCGGACAGCCCGGCCTCCGCGCGGATGATCGCGAAGGAGCGCGCGTAGATCGCCGCGCCGTCATGCTCGTACTCGTGGGTCACTGCGCACTCCACGCCGCCACGGCGGCCCCTGCCCCGGCGTCCCGGACATCGGGGCGGCTCGCCGTCCCGTCCCCCTCCGCCCAGGCCCCCTCTGCCCAGGCCAGGGCCGCCTCGACCGAGGCCAGGCGCCGCTCCGGCGGATCGCAGGCCCGGCCGTGGCGGACGACGCCGTAGCCGCCCGCCTCGCCCACCAGGACGAGCGCGGCGGCGCCGGGATGCGCGCAGCCCTTGGCGCAGCCGGACAGGTGCACCACCGGGCCGGGCCGGCGACCGTCGAGCAGCGCCGCCAGCACCGGGGCATCCTGCAGCGTCGCCGCCTCGCCGCTCGCGCAGCGCGGCCGTCCCGGACAGGTCGCCACCGCGAGACGCGGGTCGCCGGCCGCCACGATCAGCCCGAGCGCGTCGCACGCTCCGCCCAGCGCCGCCAGGTCGCGCGCCGCCACGCCGCCGACCAGCAGGGTGCGCCACGGCGACAGCCGCACCCGGGCGTCGCCGAAACGCTCCGCCAGCCCGGCCAGCGCGTGCAGCGCGGCCGCGTCCATCTGCCCGAACGCCGGCGCCGCCGCGAACGCCCCCCGATCGGTCCCGGCGTAGCGGATCGCGCCGACCTGCTGCCCGGCGTGCTCCAACCCCTGCGCGTGCCGTGCGCCAGATCGGCCGGGCCCTGCCGCGGCATCCGGCGGCGCCACGGAATCCGGCCCTGAACCCGCCGGCAGCGCCGCCGCCGCGAACACCGCCGCCTCTCCCCTGGCCGCCACGAGGTCGCGCATCCGCGACACGCCCCCCGCGTCGCACGCGCCCTCGCCGGACCGGCCGCCGCCCAGCGCGAGGAACGCCCGCGCCAACGCCAGCGCCGCCTCCGCCGCCTGCCCCGGCTCCACCACCATGCCGGCGCCGCCGCCATCGACCCGCACCGTGCAGACCGTGCCCGCGACGCGCACCACGACGTCGCCCCGCACCGGCCCCAGCCCGGCGACGCCGCCGCCATCGACCACGAAGCCGAACTTCCCGGGCAGCCCGTCCAGCGACGCCGGGCCGGGCGCCGCAAGCCCCGCCTCCAGCATCATCGCCTCCAGCACCATCGCCTCCAACGCCCGCGCCACCGCCAGCGTCGCCGCCGCCACCGCCGGGTCGTCGCCCGCCAGCGGCGAGACCACGACATTGCGCCGCCGCTCCGCCGCCGGGTCCGCGTCGGCCGCGCCCAGGGCGAGCACCGCCGCCGCGAATCCTTCGAGCGTCCGCTCCGACAGCCCGCGCACCTGCAAGTTCGCCCGCCCGGTGAGGTTCACCACGCCGTTGCCGTAACGCGCCGCCGCCGCCGCCACCCCGCGCAGCGTGTCCGCGTCCATGCCGCCGGCGCGCGGCTTGACCCGCACCAGCATCCCGTCGCCGGACGCCATCGGCTCGAACAGCGACGGGCACCAGCCGCGGATCACGCCCCTGCCCTCGCCCGGTGCGCGGCCCCGTCTCGCGCCATGTCGTCCCGCGCGGCATCGCCCAGCACCGCCGCCACCGCGTTGCGCGCGGGCCGCCACAGCCCGCGGGCCAGCGCCTCGTCCAGCCGCGCCGCCAGCGCCGCCCTGGCCGCCGGGTTCTCGCGGCGCAGGAACGCATCCACGTCCGGCTCGCCCAGCGTCGCCTCGAACACCAGGTCGAACTGCCGGTCGAAGCGCTCCCCCAGCGTGGCCGCGAAGCCGAACAGCGCGTCCGCCCCGCGCGCGATCTCCGACGCCCCGCGGTAGCCGTGCGCCATCATGCCGCGCACCCACTCCGGGTTCGCCGCCCGCCCGCGCACCACGCGCGCCACCTCCTCCGCCGTGCGCCGCACCCGTGCCGCCCCCTCGCGCGACGTGTCCGCGTGGTACAGCGCCGGCGCCCCGCCCAGCGAGGCCGCCGCCGCCGCGAACCCGCCCTCGTGGGCGACGAAGCCCGGCCCGTCCAGCAGGTCGGTCTCCGCGTGGTCCTGCACGTGCACGAAGGCGTCCGCCCCTGCCACCCGCCGCTCCAGCCCGGCGCGGTCCGCCGCCCCGTCGCGCCCCGGCCCCCACGCGCACTCCGACGCCGCCAGGTACGCCTCGCCCAGCGCCGCCCGCCCGTCCCACGCGCCCCCGGCCTGGTCACGGCGGTCCAGCAGCGCCGACACGCCCGCGCCGTACTGCCCCGCCGCCGGCCCGTACACCCGCGCCGTCGCCGCCTGGAGCGCCGCGCCCGCCAGCCCGCGCACCGCCTCGGCCAGCGGGTTGAACTCGCCCACCTCGTCGCGCGCCGCCACCGCGCGCACCGCGTCGTCGAACAGCGCCACCTGCGTCTCGAACGCGTCGCGGAACAGCCCGGAGATGCGCAGCGTCACGTCCACGCGCGGCCGGTCCAGCACCGCCAGCGCCAGCACCTCCACCCCCACCACCCGCGCCGACTCCTCGTCCCACAGCGGCCGCGCGCCGAGCAGGTGCAGCGCCAGCGCCAGGTCCTCGCCTCCGGTGCGCATCGCAGCGCTGCCCCACAGGTCGATCACCAGCGATCGCGGCCAGTCGCCCTGCTCCTGGCGGTGGCGCAGCAGCAGTAGCGCCGCCACCCGCTCCGCCGAGGCCACCGCCGCGCGTGTCGGCATCCCCCTCGGGTCGATCGCCGCGATGTTGCGCCCGGTCGGCAGCACGTCCGCCCGCCCCCGCGACGGCGCCCCGCCCGGCCCCGGCTCGACGAAGCGGGCGTCGAGCGCCGCCAGCAGCGCCCCCGCCTCCGCCTCCGCGCACGCCGCGAGCCGGGCCTCCAGCACCGCCGGCTCGACCCCAGGGTTGCCGCGCAGCAGGCCGCAGCACAGCGCGCCCAGGTCGGGCGGCGCCGCGCCGAAGACGTGCAGGCCGTCGCGGATCTGGAGCTCCTTGATGTCGCACAGATAGGCGTCGAGCCGCGCGAGCGGGTCGTCGTCTTCGGGCGCAGGAAGCAAGGAAGGTTGAGGCTCTGCCTCAAACTCCGCCAAAGGCTGAGCCTTTGGAATGCCTTCCTTAAGGAAATGGTTTCCAAAGGCCGAGGCCTTTGGCGGGTCTGGGCGGAGCCCAGCCTTGCTTTCTTCCAGCAGCCCCGACCGCCCCGCCCGTTCCAGGATCTCGCGCCGCAGCCCCGCCGCCCTGCGCGAGTCCAGCCCGTCCGCCGTCGCGTACTCGTCGATCAGCCGCTCCAGCACCGCCGCCTCGCCCTGCGCAGCCGCCCCGCGCATCGGCGGCGTGAGGTGGCCGATCGTCACCGCGCCGAGCCTGCGCCGCGCCGCCGCCGCCTCGCCCGGGTTGTTCACCACGAACGGGTAGATCACCGGCAGCCCGCCCAGCAGCGCCCGCGGCGCGCACCCCGCCGCCGGCGCCACCGGCTTGCCCGGCAGCCACTCCAGCGTGCCGTGCGCGCCCAGCATCACCAGCGCGTCCGCCCGCTCGGCAAGCCGCAGCCACAGGTGGAATGCCACATGCCCGTGGCACGGCGGCAGTGCCGGGTCGTGGTAAGACGCGCGACGGTCCAGCGCGCTGCCGCGGTCCGGCTGCACCGCCAGCAGCACCCGCCCGCGGCGCGCGTGCCGCCAGGCGAACCGCCCGCCCGCGACCGATGGGTCATCCTCTGGCGCACCCCAGGCCGCGTCAACAGCCGCCCGCAACGACTCCGGCAGCGTCGCGAACAGCGCCGCATACGCCGAGAGCGACAGCGCCGGCGCAGGCGAAGCGCGGCACAGCAGGTCCGCCACGCGCGCGGCGTCCGGGAGCGGGCACGCCCCCGCGTCGTAGCCGGCGCCGCGCAGCGCGCGCAGGATCGCCGCGACGCTGGCCGGCGTGTCGAGCCCGACCGCGTGCCCGACCTGGCCCGCCAGCCCGGGGTAGTCCGGCAGCACCAGCGCCACGCGCCGCTCCCCTGCTGGTGCAGCGCCCAGGCGCGCCCAGCCGACGGCCCGGTCGGCGGCCAGGGCGATGCCGTCCGCGTCGGGCGCGTGCCGCCTGCGGGTGAACTCCAGCGCCGCGACGTCCTCCTCGACCTTGAACGAGATCGCCGCCGTGGCGAGCCGCCCGTCCAGCTCCGGCAGCACGACCTGCATCGCCATGTCCTGCGGCCCGAGCCCGCGCGCGGACTGCGCCCACGCCTCCCGCGAGGCCTGCGCCAGCACGACCTGCAGCACCGGCGCCCCGGCCGCGTCGAGCGGCGAACAGTCTCCCGCCTCGCCTGGCCCGCGCGAGGAGAACGCGGTGGCGTTCAGCACCACCGCCGGCCGCCAGGCGCGTAGCCGCCCGGCCACGAAGGCGCCGGCCGCCGCGTCCTTGAGGCTCGGCACGAACAGCGCGCGCGCCCGCATCCCGCGCGCCGCCAGCGCCGCCGCCAGCGCGTGGACCGGCGCCACGTCGCCCGCCAGCAGGTGCGAGCGGTAGAACACGATCGCCGCCAGCCCGCCGTCGCGACCGACCGCGCCGCCGCCTGGCACGGCATTGTCCCCCGGCGCGCCGCTGCCGACCGCCCCCGCGCCGGCGATGTCGTGCTCGCCGAAGGCCGGCACCGCGCCGCCCTCGTCCCCCGGCCGCGCGCACAGCCCGCCCTCGTGCGCCGCCAGCAGCAGCGCCAGCCGCGTGTTCTGCGCCCCGCCCGCGCGCAGCAGCGCCTCGATCCGCAGCCGCACCGACTCCGGCACGGTGGACAGCTCCGCCAGCCGCGGGTCCGCGCGCTCGCAGCCCGGCACCACGGCGAGCGCGATCCCCTTGCTCCGGCACAGCGCGCCCAGCTCCTCCGCGCCGTAGCGCCAGTACTCCATGCCGCCGAGCAGACGCAGCACCACCGCGCGCGCCCGCGACACCGTGCGCTCCAGGTACAGGTCCACGGACAGCGGATGCCGCAACCGCGCCAGGCTCGCCAGCCGGAGCCCGAACCCGGCCGTCTCCCCGCCCAGGCTCGTCTCCCCGCCCAGGCCTGTCTCCCCGCCGCCCGGCTCCTGCGCCCCGCGCCCCGCCGCATCCCCGCCGTCCAGCCAGGCCGCCGCCGCCGCCGCGAGGTCGCTGTCGGAGAACGAGACGAACACCAGCCCCGCCGGCGACTGCGCGAGATCGACGGCCGCCTCCGCCTCGTCGAGCGTGTGGGTCTCGCGGACCAGCAGGTGCATCGCCTAGCCCTGCATCGAGGCTGCGATCGCCGCGCGGTCCATCCCCGCGCGCCCGATCACCACCAGCCGCCCCTGTCGCGCCTCGCCGGGCGCCCAGGCGCGGTCGAACTCGTGGCGGAACCGCGCGCCCACGCCCTGCACCGCGAGCCGCATCGGCCGCCCCGCCACCGGCACGAACCCCTTGACGCGCAGGATGTCGTGCGCCTCCGCCACCGCGCGCAGCCGCGCCACCAGCGCGTCCGGCGAGCCCGCCTCCGCCACCTCGACCACGAAGCTCGCGAAATCGTCGTGCTCGTGCGCGCCGTCCTCGGCGTCGTGGTGCGACGGCCGCGCGTCCAGGTCGTCCTCCGCCGCCGCCGCCAGCCCCAGCAGCACCGCCGGATCGACGCGGCCCTCGCGCGCCTCGACCACCTTGACCCCGCGCGGCGCCAGCCCCGCGAGCAACGCCCGCAGCCGCGCCAGCTCTGGCGCGTCCAGCAGGTCCGCCTTGTTCACCACCACCAGGTCGGCCGCCTGCACCTGGTCCTCGAACACCTCTGCGAGCGGGTTGTCGTGCTCCAGAGACGGGTCCGCCGCGCGCTGCGCCGCCACCGCCGCGGGGTCGTCGGCAAACCGCCCCGCCGCCGCCGCCGGCCCGTCGACCACAGCGATCACCCCGTCCACCGTGACCCGCTCGCGCACCGCCGGCCAGCCGAAGGCGCGCAGCAGCGGCTTGGGGATCGCCAGCCCCGAGGTCTCGATCAGGATGTGCTCTGGCGCCGGATCGCGCGCCAGCAGCGCGGCCATCGCGGGCAGGAAATCGTCGGCCACGGTGCAGCACAGGCAGCCGTTGGCCAGCTCGACGACGCTGCCCTCGTCGCAGCCCTCGATGCCGCAGGAGCGCAGCACGTCGCCGTCGATGCCGAGGGCGCCGAACTCGTTGACGATCACCGCAATCCGCCGGCCCCTGGCGTGGGCGAGGACGTGGCGCAGCAGCGTCGTCTTGCCGGCGCCGAGGAAGCCGGTGACCACCGTCGCCGGAATCCTGCGCTGCACGGCGCTCATGCCGCCTGGTCCGTGGCGGAATGGTCCGCTGCCGCTTGGTCCGCGGGCGGGGCGCGGCCCATGACCACGTCGCGCAGAGAGGCGGCGCGGCGCGACGGCATCACCGTGCCGTTGCGCGACTCGCCGTAGGTGCGGGCGTAGGCCGCGAGGTCGGCGGCCACCGCCGGCGACAGGCCGCCAAGCAGGTACGTCCAGCGGCCCGGCATCGACAGCACGGCGGAGCAGCCGCGCTCGCAGTTCGCCAGGCAGCTCGTCTCGCGCAGCTCGACCGCCGGCGAGTGTGCCCCCGCGTCCGCCAGCGCGCGGGCCACGGCGGCGTGCAGCGTGCGGCCCATCGGCGGCTCGCCCGGCTGGAGAGCCAGGCCGGCCTGGCAGGTGGTGCAGACGTGGAGGATGACGGCGTCGGTCATGCAGGTCCCGGGCATCGGCCCCGCAACGCGCGGGACCAGGCCGCGCAGCGCGCGCGTGCGGGGATGCGACCGTCCGGGGATGCGCCGCACCCGCGGGACCGGCGGGGCCGCGGGTGCGGCGACGCCGAGGCCGCCGGGGCACCCCGCCCGGAGACACGATCTGGCCGGGGCCGGGCCGCGGCTCTCGCCCTGGCAGCCGGTCCCGCGATGGCAGGTCTCCTGGCTCGCGGATCAGGCGCGGCCCGCCCGCCTTCCCGGCGCCGTCTCTGGCGCCAGTGGCATGTGGACGGGCCGCTCTCCGCTCACAGTTGCGGGGGCAGCCGCGGCTTCGGGCGATCCTGCCCCCACCGCATTCCCTTTTCATCCTCCCTCTCGGGAAGAACCATCGCGTCTGGTCTAGGTCTGTGGCGCGGGCGAAGTCAACAAGGGCAGGCAAGGCCAGGGGGCGAGGCCGCCCCCCGGACCCCGGCGCCCCTGGAGTTGCACGCGGGGCCTGAGCCTTCGTAAGGCCGGTCCAGGGGCGAGGCTGGCCAAAGGTTCCGACGACCCGCTTGGGTCGTTGGAAGGGCCAGACGAGGGGGCTCGCCCCTGGCGGGTCTGGGCGTAGCCTGCCAAAGGTTCCGACGACCCGCTTGGGTCGTTGGAAAGGCAGGCGGAGGGAGCGCCCAGCCTTGCTTTCTTTCCTCCGGGGGCACCGCCATGACGCAGCTCACCCTTGTTCTGGGCGGCGCCCGCTCCGGCAAGAGCCGGCTGGCGGAGGGGCTGGTGGCGCGGCTGCCGCCGCCGTGGACCTACATCGCGACGGCGCAGGCGTTCGACGAGGAGATGCGCACGCGCATCGCCACGCACGCCGCGCGGCGGGACGCGGGGTGGCGGACGGTGGAGGCGCCGCACGACCTGGCCGGCGCGCTCGACGCGGCTTCGGGCCCGGTGCTGGTGGACTGCCTGACGCTGTGGGTGAGCAACGCCCTGCTGCGCGGCGACGACCTGGACGCGGCGGCGGACGGGCTGCTGGCGGCGCTGGGGCGGCGGGGGGCGGAGACGGTGCTGGTGTCGAACGAGGTGGGCCTGGGGATCGTGCCGGACAACGCGCTGGCGCGGGCGTTCCGCGACGCGGCGGGCACGCTGCACCAGAGGGTGGCGGCGCGCGCTGACAGGGTGGCGTTCGTGGCGGCGGGGCTGGCGGTGTGGCTGAAGGGGGAAGAGGGGTGAAGGTTGACGCCCTGCCGCCGTGCCAGATGCCGCCAGATCGTGTCAGACCTGCGGTGCGTCCGGACATATTGATGGCTTTCAGCTTTGATAAAGTGGACCTTCCTTACCGGCTCATGGCCATCTCTCGTGGGAGGATTGCGATTTTGGGGCATCCACTCTACCGCATACTCCGTCTGCTGGAAGAACAGCACCTCTGGTATCGGATAGACCGAGACCGTGTTGACAGCATCAGACTTTCCGTAACAGCAGTGGGTGAACGACTCGAAATAGATGTATTCGAAGATGAACATGTCGAGTTCTCTCGATTCAAAGGAGATGAGGCAGTGAACTCTGACTCTGTCGAACTTGACGAAATTCTTCATCAACTTTGCAGGTAGCGTTAAGTTTTTTGAATTGATAGCGGCCCCCGCCTCAACCGCTTCAACAGCCTAGTCGCGGAGAAGTGTCAGACTTCCTCATCGACGCGGTTCTGCTCGATGGCTTCAAGGGGCGTCAAACCCGCGTCGAAATACTTCCGCCAGAGCTCCGCATCGACGTCGAAGGTCACGACAGCCTCGATCTCAGCAATCCACGTCTGGAAGTCCATGCGCTTGCTCCAGGCCCACGACTGACCGGCTGCCAAAGCCTTTTGCGGGGGCGTTGACCATAGGGACGTTTCTCAAAGGTCCGCAAAGGGTCGGCAAGTGCCGGGGCACGGGCCTGGCGTCAGCGTCGCATCCCGACGCTTCAAGCATCCGAGGAACGTCAAAATCCAACTTACCGACGGGTCACCGCTCGCACGTCAAGTCGAGCCTCATCTTGGCTTTTCGAAGAACACGCATTTCGCTATAAATCTTGGTCCGTCGGCGCTTCTGATGTCCATTTCGATATCGTGGGTACTGCGCATAATGCGGCCAAGCCTCGTGCCAATCGATGGGTCGTCGGGTGATTAATATACCCTTCACCTGTCTGAGTTGACGCCGAAGAAGGATCACACGCAAAGGGCGAAGCTTTCCCTCCGCCAGGATAAAGGTCGAGCGAGGGTAGCGGCGCGGGTCGAACGGCAGAATGGTCCTTTGCCTCCAGGCATGCTGTGCAGCGTGAACAACAGGGATCGACGCTGGAAAACGTAAGCCGAGGCTTGTAGCACGAGGCCGAACCCACAAACCGTCCCAGCCGACATCTCTCACCGCGATACCTGTTGCAGCCTGCCTTCTCAAACAGCCCGCGCGCCACGCAAGGACCCCGCCATGCCCTCCGACGACGACGACCGCCACCGCGCCAAGATGGCCCTGCGCAAGCAGGCCCAGGACGCCGAGGTCGCCGCCAAGACCACCGCGCACAAGGGCCTGCTCATGGTCCACACCGGCCCCGGCAAGGGCAAGACCACCGCCGCCCTCGGCCTCGTCCTGCGCATGGCCGGCCGCGGCCGCCGCTGCGCCGTCGTGCAGTTCATCAAGGGCGCCTGGGACACCGGCGAGCGCCGCCTGCTGGAGCGCACCGACCTCGTCGCCTGGCACTCCATGGGCGAGGGCTTCACCTGGGAGACCCAGGACCGCGCCCGCGACGTCGCCGCCTGCCGCCGCGCCTGGGACCACGCCGCCGCCCTGATGCGCGACCCTGCCCTCGCCCTCCTCGTGCTCGACGAGCTCAACATCGCCCTGCGCTACGACTACCTGCCCCTCGACGAGGTCCTCGCCGCCCTGGCCGCGCGCCCGCCCCTGCTCCACGTCGTCGTCACCGGCCGCAACGCAAAGCCCGCCCTGATCGAGGCCGCCGACCTCGTCACCGAGTTCGCCGCCACCAAGCACCACTTCGCCGCCGGCGTGCGCGCCCAGGAAGGCATCGAGTTCTGACCCGCCAAAGCAGCAAGCAAGGCTGGGCTCTGCCCAGACCCGCTAGGGGCGAGCCGCCCCTGGACCGGCGCAATGAAGGCTTCTTTAACAAGACGTCTCCAAAGGCGAGCCTTTGGCGGAGTCCCCGCCTGCAAGCATGGGGGGCAGAGCCCCTGGCCTTCCTTCGCCCGTGACAGTGGCCCTCATGCTCCAGGGCACCGGCTCCGGCGTGGGCAAGTCCCTGCTTACCGCCGGCCTGTGCCGCGCCGCCCTCCGGCGCGGCCTGCGCGTGCGCCCGTTCAAGCCGCAGAACATGTCCAACAACGCCGCCGTCACCGAGGGCGGCGGCGAGATCGGCCGCGCCCAGGCCCTCCAGGCCCAGGCCTGCGGCGTCCCCCCTTCGGTCCACATGAACCCCGTCCTGCTCAAGCCCCAGGGCGGCGACGGCGCGCAGGTCGTCGTCCACGGCCGCGTCCACGCCGCCGCCCGCGCCCGCGAGTACCAGGCGATGAAGCGCGCCCTGCTCCCCGCCGTGCTCGACAGCTTCGCCCGGCTCTCCGCCGAAGCTGACCTGGTCCTCGTCGAGGGTGCCGGCAGCGCCTCCGAGATCAACCTGCGCGCCAACGACATCGCCAACATGGGCTTCGCCCGCGCCACGGGGACGCCCGTGGTGATCGTCGGCGACATCGACCGCGGCGGCGTGATCGCCAGCCTGGTCGGCACCCACGCCGTGCTGCACCCGGACGACCGCGCCCTGGTGCGCGGCTTCATCGTGAACCGGATGCGCGGCGACCCCACCCTGTTCGCCGACGGCATGGACGCGATCGCGCGCCACACCGGCTGGGCGGCCCTCGGCCTGGTGCCGTTCCTCGACGCCGCCCGCCAGCTCCCCGCCGAGGACGCCGCCGACCTCGACGACGCCCCCGCGTCCCCCCCCCCCCCCGCCCGGCCCCGCCCCGCCTGGCCCAACCCCGACGCGAGCGCCCGCCGCCTGCGCATCGCCGTGCCCCTGCTGCCGCGCATCGCCAACTTCGACGACCTCGACCCGCTGGCCGCCGAGCCCGGCGTGGAGCTGCTGCTGCTGCGCCCCGGCACCGCGCTGCCCGCCGGCTGCGACCTGGTGATCCTGCCCGGCTCCAAGGCCACGCTCGCCGACCTCGCCAGCCTGCGCGCCGAAGGCTGGGACATCGACATCGCCGCCCACCACCGCCGCGGCGGGCGCGTGCTCGGCCTGTGCGGCGGCTACCAGATGCTCGGCCGCACCGTCGCCGACCCCGGCGGCGTGGAAGGCCCGCCCGCCGCAGCACCCGGCCTCGGCCTGCTCGACGTCGACACCGTGCTGGCCGGCGACAAGCGCCTCGCGGCCACCCGCGCCACCACGCTCGACGACGGCGTCGCCTGCCACGGCTACGAGATGCACATGGGGCGCACCGACGGACCGGACGCCGCGCGCCCGATGCTGCGCCTCGACGACGGCCGCTGCGACGGCGCCCGCTCCGCCGACGGCCTGGTCGCCGGCACCTACCTGCACGGCCTGTTCGCCTGCGACGCCCAGCGCTCCGCCTGGCTGCGACGCCTCGGCGGCCCGGCATCGACCCGGCACCACGCCCGCGCGGTCGAGGCCGCCCTGGACGCGCTGGCGGAGCACCTGGAACGCCACGTGGACATCGACAGGCTGCTGTCGCTGGCGGGGTAGGAAGCAAGGCTGGGCTCTCCCTCCGCTGCCATCACCTACGATCCAAGCGGATCGTCGGAACCTTTGGCAGCTACGCCCGGACCCGCCAGGGGCGAGCCGCCCCTGGACCGGCCTTTCTTAAGGAGTGGATTCCAAAGGCGAGCCTTTGGCGGAGTTTGAGGCAGAGCCTCAACCTTTCTTTCTACCCTACCCCAGCAGCAGCCCCGCCACCGCCGCCGCCTGCACCACGCACGCCGTCCGGTACACTCCCAGCGCCCGCCGCAGGTCCGCGACCCCCGCCTCCGCCCGCCCCCGCCCCATCCACGGGTCGGCGACCCTCACCCCGGCGTAGGCGCGCGGCCCCGCCAGGCGCAGCCCGAGCGCCCCCGCCATCGCCGCCTCCGGCCACCCCGCGTTGGGCGAGCGGTGCCCCCCCGCGTCGCGCCACGCCGCCCGCGCCGCCTCCCCCGGCGAGCATGCGCCGCCGCCCAGCCGGTGCAGCGCCGCCGCCAGCACGATCCACAGCGCCGCCAGCCGCGACGCCGGCAGGTTGATCGCGTCGTCCAGCCGCGCCGCCGCCCAGCCGAACGCCTCGTGGCGCGCGGTGCGGTGCCCGACCATGCTGTCCGCGGTGTTGACCGCCTTGTAGAACACCAAGCCCGGCAACCCCGCCGCCACGCCCCACAGCGCCGGCGCCACCACCGCGTCGGAGAAGTTCTCCGCCAGGCTCTCGATCGCGGCCCGCACCACCCCGGCCTCGTCGAGCCCCGCGACGTCGCGCCCGACGATGCGCGCCACCGCCGCGCGCCCCGCCGCCAGCCGGACGCCCCCTGCCGCCGCGCCCATGCCCGCCGCGCCGTCCGTGCCGTCCAGGGCGTCCGCGACCGCGCGCACATGCGTCCACAGGCTGCGCTGGGCGATCAGCGTGCCGGCCAGCACCGCCAGCACCGCCAGCGCCAGCGGTCCCGGCAGCCACGCCCGCGCCGCGCCCTGCGCCAGCGCGGCCGGCGCCACCGACGCCAGCACCAGCAGCGCCATCGCCAGCATGCCGTTGAGCCGGCGCCGCCCCGGGGCTAGGGTCGCGCGATTGAGCGCGCGGTCCAGCCGGGAGATCAGCGCGCCGATCCATGTCACGGGATGGCCGGCCAGTTGGAACACCCGATCCGGATAGCCGAACGCCGCCTCGACCCCGAGCCCGCCCAGCACGACGCCCACGCCGGATGTGATCGCCAGAGCGCCGCTCCCCCGCCCGCCGCCGGCCACCCCGGCGCCCGCGGCGGCGATAGCACGGCCGGCCCCGCCGCGCAGGCCCGCACGCCGCCGCCCGCCGTGCCGCCGGGCGGGGACGACGCCCACGGTGGCCGCAGGCTCGCGGCGATGCGGCTGTTCCCGGACGCGCCGCATCCCCTGCTGGACCTCTCGACCGGTATCAACCCGATCCCCTACCCAGTGCCCGCGCTGCCGCCCGAGCTCTGGGCCCGCCTGCCCGACCCGGAGGCGGTGGCGGCGCTGGAGGCGGCGGCGGCGCTGGCCTGGGGCGTCGCGGCCCCGGCGACGCTGGTGGCCGCCCCCGGGTCGCAGGCGATCATCGGCGTGCTGCCGCACCTGCTGCCGCCGGGCCGGGTGGCCATCCTGTCGCCGACCTACGCCGAGCACCGCAGGAGCTGGGAGGACGCCGGCCGCGAGGTGGCCGCCGTGGCCTCGCCCGACGCGCTGGCGGACGCCGCGATCGGCGTGCTGTGCAACCCGAACAACCCCGACGGGCGCCGCCTGCCGCCTGCCGCGCTGCTGGCCCTGGCCGACCGCATGGCGGAAGGCGGCATCCTCGTGGTCGACGAGGCGTTCGCCGATCCCGGGGACCGCGTCGAGCCGCACCCGTCGCTGGTCCGGCTGCGCTCGTTCGGGAAATTCCACGGGCTCGCCGGGCTGCGCCTGGGCTTCGCGATCCTGCCGCTTCCCCTGGCGCATCGCCTGCGCCGGGTCCTGGGACCCTGGCCGGTGTCGGGCCCGGCCATCGCCATCGGCACCGCGGCCCTGCGCGACGCGGCCTGGACCCGCGCCACGCGGCTGCGGCTGGACGCCGACGCCGCGCGCCTCGATCGGCTGCTCCACCGGGCCGGGCTGCGCGCCGCCGGCGCCGGCGGCACCCCGCTGTTCCGCCTGGTGCACGAGCCGCCCGGCCTGTGGCGGCACCTGGGCGAGCGCGGCATCCTGGTGCGCCGCTTCGCGCAGGGCTGGCTGCGCTTCGGCCTCCCCGGCGCGCAGGCCGAATGGACCCGCCTGGAGGCCGCCCTCGCCGCCGCCGACCTCCCGGCGATGCGTGCGGCCGGCGTCCGGGCCGAGGCGACGCAGGGCTCCGGCGCCGACGTGCGGGACAATGCCGATCCCGCAGGCGCCGATCCCCGCCCTTGCGACGCCGGCGCGCCGGGCCTCGCCACCCCGCAGCCCGCTCCGGCCGAGGCGCCGCGCTTCGACGCCGCGTTCCGCGACCGCCTCGACCTCCTGTTCCGCTGGCGCCGCGACGTGCGCCGCTTCCGGCGCGACGCGCTGGCGCCCGGCACGCTGGACCGCCTGATCGCCACCGCCTGCCTCGCGCCCTCGGTCGGGCTCTGCCAGCCCTGGCGGTTCGCGGTGGTCGCCGACGCCCTGCGCCGCGAGCGCATCCGCGCGATCTTCCGCGCCAGCAACGCCCACGCCCTCGGCCGCTATGACGGCGAGCGCGCCGAACGCTACGCCCGCCTCAAGCTGTCCGGGCTGGAGGACGCGCCCGTGCAGTTCGCCGTGTTCGCCGACCGCGCGACCCCCGACGGCCACGGGCTCGGCCGCGCCACGATGCCGGAGATGGCGGAGTATTCCGTCGTCACCGCGATCCACACCCTGTGGCTGGCGGCGCGCGCGGAGGGGCTCGGCCTGGGCTGGGTGTCGATCCTCGACCCCGCCCAGGTCGCGCAAGCGCTCGACCTGCCGCCCGACTGGCGCCTGGTCGGGTATTTCTGCCTCGGCCGTCCCAAGGCGCACGCCGCGCAGCCCGAGCTGGAGCGGCTCGAATGGGAGCGCCGGCGGGCGTGGCCGGAGTTCGTGGTCCAGCGTTAGTGGGCTCCTTGCCCGCGGCGCGGCGCAGGCGTCCGATGAGAAAGCCACCTGGCCAGCCACGAACCGGATCGCCCGGCGTGTCTGGGATCAGTACGGTATCGCGCTACACGATCACGGCTGCGTGATAGCAAGCCGCGTTGTTGTCTTGTTAGGCGCGATGACGCAGATTGCCGCCATGTCATCGAACAGATCCGAGGCGGAGAGCGTGGGGATGCGGATTCGCACCCTGCGCCGGGACCGCGGCCTGACCCAGGACGATCTCGCGGTGGCCACCGGGGTCTCTCGCAGCGCGGTGGCGCAGTGGGAGACCGACCGCGCCGGCCAGGTGCGCGGCAACCTGACCAAGATCGCCGACGTGCTCGGCATCGGCGTCGAGGTGCTGCTGCACGGCGCCGCCTCGCGCTCCGACGCCGAGGCGACGCGCGGCGACGAGCTGGCCCTGCTGCGCCTGTATCGCGAGTGCGACCCCGAGGACCGCGCCTTCCTGCTCCGCACCGCCCGCAAGCTCGCCAGGACGGCACCGCACGACGCACGCTAGAGCCGCAGGCAAAGCCAGACCCCTGCCCCATGGCCTGGGAAGGCCTTCCTTAAATCGCGCCGGTCCAGGGCCGGCTCGCCCTTGGCGGGTCCCCGCTTCCAGGCAATGGGCAGAGCCCGGCCCTGCTTCCTGCCACGCGCACCCGGGCCCCTGCCCGCGCGTTCACCCTCCACAGACCAAGGGGCCGCCATGACCGAGACCACCGCGATGACCACGGCCGAGCTTCCCGCCGCCGCCCGCAACTCGCTGCGCGCCGCGCTGGAGCGGCTGGAGTCCGGCCGCGGCCTGGTCGTGCGCCTCGCCGACCTGATGGGCGGCGCCCTGGGCCGCGCCACCCGCATGGGCGCGCGCAGCCTCGGCGTGCCCGGCCCGCTGCAGAGCCGGATGCGCGGCGTCGCGGAGGCGGCGCTGGCCCGCGCCTACGACGTGGCGATCCTCGGGCTGGGCCTCACCGAGACGGACCCGCGGCGCGCCGGCCTGCTGCGCCGCGCCGCGGTGATGGTGTCCGGCGCCGCCGGCGGCTTCGTCGGCATGGCCGGCTTCCTGCCCGACGCCACGATCACCACGCTGTCGATCATGCGCGAGATCGCCGCCATCGCCCGCCAGGAGGGCGAGGATTTGTCGAGCCCGGGCGCGCGGCGCGCCTGCCTGGAGGTGTTCGCCCTGCGCAGCCCGGACGACGAGGCGGAGGCGGGGGAGTCCGAGCTGGGCTACTTCTCCGCGCGCCTGCTGATGCAGGGCCGGCCCATGGTGATGCTGATGAGCGAGATCGCCGCGCGCTACGGCGTCACCCTGTCGCAGAAATTCGCCCTGCAGGCGGTGCCGATCGCCGGCGCCCTCACCGGCGCGGCGCTGAACGCGGCGTTTCTCGCGCACTACCGCGACGTCGCGCGCGCGCACTTCACCATCCGGCGCCTGGAACGCCAGCACGGGGCGGGCACGGTGCAGGACGCGGCACGGGCCATGCGGGCGGCAATCGCGGAAGGCTAAGAAAGGTTGAGGCTCTGCCTCAAACTCCGCCAAAGGCTCGCCTTTGGAATCCACTACTTAAGAAAGCCGGTCCAGGGGGGCTCCCCCTGGCGGGTCCAGGGCAGAGCCCTGGCCTTGCTTGCTGCCTTGCCTAGCCGAAGCTCGCCTGCGTCAGGTCCGACATCCCCTGGAACACGATCTTCGTGCCGTCGGCCAGCGAGACCTGCGTGCCCCCGCCGACCGCGGTGCGCGACGCGAACGCCGCCGCGTCCGCCCCGTCGCCGTAGGATTTCAGCAGCACCGAGTCCGTGCCCGCCTTGAAGTCGGTGATGACGTTGGTGTTGCCCGAGTCGCTGTTGACGAAGACGTAGGTGTTGGCGCCGCCGCCGCCGGTCATGGTGGCCGAGCCGAGGCCTGCGAACATCACGTCGTTGCCCGCCCCGCCGACGATCTGCGTGGTGCCGAACCCGGAGAAATAGGTGTCGGACGCGCTCGACGCCGCCCCGCCCAGGGTGATGTTGCCAGCACCCCCCACGGCGATCACCGCCGCCGAGCCGACCACGGCGACGACGTTGTTGTCGGCCGCGGTCACCGTGCTGGCGCCGTTGCCCACGGTGATCGCGGTGCCGCCCGCCGCCGGCGCGCCGTAGAACGCGCCGCCGCCGCTACCGTCGGTGATCGAGCCGCCGCCGACCCCGCCGTAGACCAGCGCCGCCCCGGCGCCGCCGGTGAAGCTGGAGCGCCCCGGACCGCCCACGAACTCCAGGGCACCCGAACCTCCGGTGACCACGCCACCGTCGCCGTTGCTGCCGTACACCGTCTCCGCCCCGGCGCCGCCGATCACCGTGCTGGCGAAGCCGCCGCTGACGAAGTAGCTGTTGCCGGCGCGGCTGCCGTAGTCGGTGACGGCGCTGGCGGCGAAGATCGTGTCGCTGCCGCTGCCCTGATGGATGGTGTCCACGCCGCGCGCGTTGACCAGCGTGTTGCCGCTGCCCAGCATGATCATGTCCTGCGCCGTGGCCTGCGTGGTCACGGTGGCCAGGCCGGTGCCGGTGGTGATGGTGCCGCTGCCGGTGCCGCCCAGCACGCTGCCGCCGATCGACAGGCTGATCTGGTTCTGCCCCGGGCCGTCGCCGCCCAGCACCGTGTCGCCGGCGCCGAGCCCGAGCAGGATGTCGGTGCCGCCGTTTCCGGCGAGCAGCATGTTGCCGGCGCCGCCGTCGGTCAGAGTCGCGTCGTTAGTGCCGTTCAGGATCACCGCCTGGTAGCCGGACGGCGCGGTGAGCGTGCCGCCCTCGGTGGGGTTGGTGACCTGGAGCACGTTGGCCACGCCCGCCACCGCGGCGGCGGCCACGGCCGCGCCGTCGGCCGAGATCACGAGGTGGGTCGTGGGCGACAGCGTGCCGACAAGCTGGCGCACGACGCCCTGGTAGGCGACGGAATGCTGCGTCAGGTCGAGCGCCGCGGTGGAGGTGACGACGGCGGACTCCGTGGTCGCGGTGGTGCCGCCGGTGCCGGTGGCGGGCGCCGCGCCGGGGTAGGCGCTCACCGGCGTGCCGGCGCCGGTGTTGACGCCGACGCTGACCGGGATGCCGACGCCCGTGCCGGTGGCGGCGGTGTTGGGCGGGCTGCTGCCGCCGGTCACCGGGTTGGTCGGCACGACCACGCCCACGGAGACCGGCGTGCCGGTCCCGGTGCCGGTCGCCGGGTTGGTCGAGGTTCCGCCTGCCACCGTGGTGCCCGTCCCTGTGCCGTTGCCCGGGCTGCCCGCGCCCGTCGTCCCAGTCCCAGTGCCCGTGCCCGCGCCTGACCCGGCGCCGCCCGACACAGTGCCGCCCGCGCCTGTCCCGCCCGTGCCTGTCCCACCCGTGCCTGTCCCACCCGTGCCGCCGCCGCCGGTGGCGACCGGCGGGGGAACGGCGACGACCCCGATCGCGGTGCCCGAGCCGGTGCTGGTCACGGTGAACGCCTCGTTGGCGTAGCTGCCGGCGAGCTGCACCGTGCCCAGGAGCTGCGTGCCGTTGAACAGGCTCAGCACGTCGGTCGTCGGGGCGAAGCTGGCGGTAAGCGCCGCGGCCCCCACGAACAGGGTGTTGCCCGGCTGCAGCCCGGTCAGCACGCCGCCCGGCAGGTAGGAGACGCTGGAGAGGTACAGCGTGCTGCCGGTGCCCAGCAGGCGGATCGACTGCCCGGCCGAGGCGACGCCGACCAGCTCCAGCACCCCGCCCGCCGCCGCCGCCAGGGTGCCGGTGCCGCTCGTGGTGCCGAGATAGAGCGTGCCGCCCTGCGCGGTGATGGCGCCGTTGTTGACCACCCTGCCGTACAGCCCGAACAGCCCGGCCCCGGACACCGCCGCGCCCGAGTCCACGGTGATCGCGCCCGCGGCGGCGGCACCCGACTGGCCGATCTCGACCGAGCCGGCGTTGTTCGCCGCGACCACGTCGGCGCCGTTGCCGAGCGTCAGGCCGGCGAGCCGCACCGTCGCGTTGCCGTTCGCCTGCAGCGTGGCCGCATACGACCCGCTGCCGAGCGCGGTGACGCCGCCGATCGACACCTGCCCGGTGCCGGACGCGCTCAGCAGGCCGGCGCCCAGCGTGGCCGACTGCGCGCCGAGGCTGCCCATCACGGCCAGCGACCCGGTGACCTGGAGCACGCCGGTGGTGAACAGCCCGGCCAGCGTCGCGCTGCCCGACTCGACTAGGCTCGCCGCGGCGCCGCTGCCGGTGAGCAGCACGGGTGCCGCGAGCAGGCCGGGAAGCAGCACGGTGGCGGCGCCGCCGGGCGCCAGCGTGGCGATCGTCCCGGTGGTGCTGTCGCCCCAGTTCGACGCCGTGCCCCAGTCGCTGCCGCCCGCGCCGTTCCAGGTGAAGATGTCCGGTATTATGTAGCAGTTCCCCCAGGAAGATTCGGCGGATTTCGGTCAAGTTGGCCCGATCTGTCCGGAGTTCCCGCCGTGTCCGCCGCCCTCGAAGAACTGCTCTCCCGTCACGCCGACATGCTGGCCAGGCGCCAGGCCCTGCTCGCCGAACTCAAGACGCTCGACATCGACGCGGCCGCCGTGACGCACGTCCTCGGCATCCTCGACCCGATGCGCCTCGCACCCGTCGTGTCAAGCAAGCGCACCCCGTCCTTCGACAGGAGCAAGGGCAAGGACCGTCCGTCGAAACCGGACGCCTACGGCCTCTTCGAATCGGGAGAAATCACCTACGCGATGCTCGAGACGCTGCGCGAAGCCACCGCGCCCATGGACGTCGGAGGCGTGACCAAGGGAATGCTGGCCGCCAAGGGCGTCGACCCCGAGACGGTCCTGCTCGGCCACCTGTCGCGCCGCATCAGCACGAACCTGCAGAAGCTCGCTCTCAGGGGCCGTCTCCGCAAGCACGAGGACGCGGACGGCATGCGGTGGGAGGTCGCCCGCTAGCCGTCCCGAACCGTCATGCCCCCGCGCGCGGCCTCTCCGCCTCTGCCGGAGGACGGTTCAGGTTCTCGCCGTCCCAGCCGAGCGTGCGAGGAGGCTTGTTGCCTTGCCAGTAGCCCGCGATGTTCCTGCTGACCGGGTGCATCAGCGCGGAAGCCACGTAGAGGCCCGTCAGCCCCTTCATCTTCGTCCGACGCATGTCCTCGCGCCAGGCGAGGTCGGCCACGTACCAGTCGAGGTAGGTTCCGCTCATGCGGTGGTGGACTCCGTTCTCCGCGCGGCGCACGCGGCTGAAGTAGCTCTCGGCCTGGTTCGTCGACGCGCCCGGTTCCACCACGTACGCCCGGCCATGGTTGTTGCGCACCACCGGGAACAGACCGACCAGCTCGTCGTAGCCGGGAGCCTCGTCCGCGACGAGACGCGCCGCGCCCCGCACGTGCCTGCGGACCAGGTCCCAGGCAGGGTCCTGCTGCTCGCCCGGCACTACCGTCGCCAGGGTGCGGCCCTTGCGCTGCCGCAGGACCATGACGCACTGCCGCCGGGGATTGTGCGCGCGACGGTCGACGCGGTCCTCAACCCGGTTCTTGGGACGGACGTGGCCACCGATGTAGAGACCGTCCATCTCGACGGTGCCATCCAGCGTCATGGCGGCCCGCTGCGCGGCCACGGCCTCGCGGAGCTTGTGGGAGAGCACCCAGGCGGTCTTGTACTGGACGGACAGCTCGCGGCTGAGCTGCAGGGCGGCCTTGCCCTTGACGCTCTGCACGGACAGGACGACCGCGGCCAGCAAGGTACGGAACGGGAGCTTGCGGTTGGCGAGGATGGTGCCGCTGGTGACGGAAAAATCCTTGCCGCACTCGGCCTGCTTGCAGCGGAACCGGTTCGGGAGCCTGGACGCGCCGGGCTTGGGCTTCATCTCGTAGGCGCCCTCGCAGCCGCAGTGCGGGCACCACGGCACGCGACCGTTGGTGTCAGGCCACCTGGCGCGCCGGAAGATGCGGAACGCCTGGTCTTCCTTCATCGCGAAGACGCGGCTCAGCGGCAGTTCCCTGGCCGCAGCGCTGAGCAGGAAATGCTGGCCGGGCACGGCTCAGCGGCTCCCGTCGGACGGACGGAGCCGGTATTTCCCAGCCTCCAACCCTCATGAGGATGGAGACCTCCCTCGGGCGCGGGAACGACGAGAGGAGACAAACAGGTTTCACGGGAACGGCCTCGAAGGAGATGACGCACGAGCAGAAGCGGCTGCGGTTGTTGCGGCAGCGTTCAGAGCTCGACGGGTATCCTGTTGGCCATATATAGGCGATAGCACCTTGTTCGTGGTTTGTCCACCGTGATAAGACGGCGAGGTGCGACCGCGCAGTCCACCCGGCGCAAAGCTCCGAGTGTCGCACTACCCTGTGCCCTTAAACCTTGCCCGACACACGCCACCAAGGAGGTACCTCATGGAGCTGGTCACACTCGCGCATGTCATCCTGAACAGGGTTGGGTCGGCTTCCCGTGCTGGAATGGTTTCGCATACTAGCGTCAAGGCTATGCGGGAAGTCGAGGATGCGTCTGCCGAAAGTTTAGCGGCCCTTGTCACCTCAATCGCCGTAGAGCACGGGGAGCAGCCAGCGGCTCTACTCAATTTTTAATACTCCAAGGACTGGAGCCAAAAAGGAGAATGCGAAGCACACGTCTTCAACGTACATGGTCCTAATACCATCTACGGCTCTCCCTATGCGGTTTGCTGGGTGTCTAATGCTCTAAAGATAAACGGTAGATATTTTAAGCTAGATGAAGTGAGAGAATAGCGCCTACTAGCCGAGCAGTGACTTTTCTCTCCAAAGGTAACTGCTCAACCCGCCCTCTATTTCGCTCACCGGGCTGGGGCTTGACGCGCAGCGAGCGGCTTGATTCAAGGTCAGGGTGAGCGCCGACCTTGACCTCAGCGAGCTGTCCCACGCGCAGAAG
>JAABUY010001677.1_pt1 | contig 28614 bp, 25 predicted proteins | sample 5560271 | NCBI WGS metagenome assembly JAABUY01 (sample SAMN10711886, study PRJNA513374) | rock metagenome | isolation source: Antarctica rocks | place: Antarctica: Victoria Land, University Valley | reverse complement strand
TGTATCATCGTGTTGCTGATATTGCCCACACATGGGGTTTACCCGCCAGTCGCTGACCAAAGCTTCGCTTCTCAAGTTCTATCAAAGAGCTCTACCTGATAGACGGCATTGCGGCTTTGGCGACACAATGCTTTGTTTTTAGGTCAACTTTCAGTCGCTGCAGAATTAGTGAAGTCTGGGCTACTTTCCAAGCATATAATAAAATCCCAGTCTCGAGATTTACGATTTGACTTTTAGTATAAGATTTGTTCATTGCTTTAATATTAGCAACTTTCCAGGCGAAACTCTCAACTGTTTCGAGCTTTCCTATGCTGCATCATAGCATATTCTGATTATGGCTGAGTTCGCCGAGTACTTTACTTATCGCTTTGTGAACCTACCCAAAAGCCTGAAGCAATGAAATAACCATGAATTATTCTGCTAGGATGACTAGAAAGCCATCGCCGCGACATCTCTCGGCCCCTGCCCTTGTCACGCGGAGCCTTTTAATGTAGCTATTGTGACCTTCATTGAACCGCGAAAACTTGCAGCCGTGGGTATAGTCTATCCGTTGTTCATGAATGTTGTGACAATCTCATTGCATGATGGGTCCGGAGGGCGCCAAGATTTCGACGAAACAGCGCTCTCAGCGGCTAAGGCCAACAGCACTGATGGGGCCCTCGGTAGTGGGCCAGAGGTGTCGGTCTCCGCTCACTTCTTGGATGAAATCCCGGATGTTGGTGGTATGTTCAGCAACAAGAAACCCTTTTCCAATGTGGCCGCCGTGGCCCACAGTGTTGTCATATATGTTAAAAGCTGCCTCTTGGTATATTCCATGCAGATGCAAAAAGTCCCATATGCCTAATAGGGTGGTTTCCACAATACGCCAGGTAAGCCGCTGACCAGCGTGCTGAATGTTGAGTGAACGCACTACAATCGAGAAATCATTGTCCGGGGGCCCATAAATCCAGGGATCGTTGGCTTGAGGGAGGGGGCCATCGCCACCGTGGTTGAGATAACCTTGCACGGTATTCCTTGCAGAGATGATAGCCCTTTGCATGACGTCCTGACGCATTGGCACACCAAGGCGGAAGATCAAGATGATGCTCGTGTTTGGGACATGGAAAGACGGTTGGGAACGTCTACATGCTAGTTTCGTGAGAATCTTTATTTTTCTTTAGAGATATGAGTCCTGGCTTACTTTGCTACAGCTCTACTAATTTGTCCACTGGAGGCCCAAAAGCGTTTCCCCGGCAGCAAATTCCGAGTGATCTGGAGTTGATTGGGGTTGGTTTCCCTCGCGGAGATCGTGACGGTTGGTGCTGACTCTGTTCCGTTCGTTCCTTTGGAAGGATTAAGTGAACTGGCGAGTACTTGTCCGGTGCCTGACAAACTAGATTGTTTCGATGCGGCTGCTTTCGCTGCAGCTGTGCTATTCTGTTGCTCTTGCGGGATGACTAGGTCGCTCAGTATTTGCCCAAATTTCTCTAGTGTTGCGGTCACTGGTGCTGCCGACATGGTAATGGTGTATTGCGCCAGCAAGACAAACAAAGGTAGGAGGGAGGCACGCATGTTGGAGAATATAGACGGTGTACGCTTGGGAAACGTTGTATCTTCAGTGTACAATTTTCTGTGAATAATAAAGGTATACCAGTGTCTGGGCCTATTTGATGTATGATATTGTCTGATTGGGGACACCAGGACATCTCTTATATATGAACGTGCCGGTGCCATAATCCGTACTGCTCGAAGATCAGCTCAGGGGGAGTACCGCACATCGTCATGCGACCGTCATAGAGGACTCCCAACCGAAAAAATTGCCATCCGATAATGCGATGCTCTACCGTCGCGCCTCTATCTAGCAACTCCCCAACAGCTTTATTTCTGTCACGGCACTAGAAACTAGTGAGGAGCCGAAGTCGGTTGTGGCTCCACCAAAGCCGGAGGCACAGGGCAAGCTGCGCGGGTGGCGCCGGAATGGCTTGGAAGCATGTCAGGTACAGACTTACAGTACTCGTGAGTCGTGGTACATACTATAATTCTAAAAACTAACGGACGGAAATCTCTGATATGACGACAATCACAAGGGTTCTTGCCTCGAGTCCATCGCCTGTCGCTTGTAGGGAAGGAGGTGTCTCTGAAGCGCGACAACACCTTTCGCGAGTGAATAGACTTCAAGATTTGCGGCTTTTTCATCGGCAGGCCCCAACAAGATGGGGGCACAATGTCAAGATAGAAACTGCATGAGAACGACAAGATGTTAGGTGGCCGTTGCAAGAGACTCATATGATAATAGTCGCCTGAATACTCAATTCAGTAATTGAAATCCTCATAGAGTACTTCCTTGTTTGCCAACCATGACAAGAGAGATTTGCGTAGCTCCGTCCCTGTGCAAACATACCACTTCGCATAGATATTCTGATTTTCTTGGACATCACGAGGCAGCATACGTCGTGGTAGTATTTGGCAGCCTAGAAGCCTGACGCTATCTAGAATGGCTTTAGTCTCCTCTGTCGCTGCATCGGCGACCCCAGAAACGAAGATTTTGGTGGAAGCAGCCAAAAAGGGGTATTTATCGAGAGTATCACTAGCAAGCCCAATGTCTCGAATATTGATTGTCCAAAACAAGTGGAGAGAGTCAAGATCCAGGTCAGGTATCTGGGAGAGTAGGGGCGTGATACCAATACCACCAGCTACGAAAGGTACAATCTCGCCACCCGCTTGGGCAATGGCAAAATTTCCGCCAAAACCTCGCAGAGGTACCTCAAGCCCTGCCCGTACTTGCTGCCTGAACAGAAAGTTCGTTACAACCCCGACGTTGCGAAATGTAATCTCGAATTCGTCTGGAGAGAGAGTTCCTCCTGCTGGCGATGAGACTGTAAAGGTACGAACATAGTCATCATTTATACTTCTAGGGTCGTCATCTCGCATATGGCTGTAACCTGCATCAAGTTCGTCTTCGAAAGCCAAAGCCACATACTGGCCCGGTTTCCAACGCCCTGCCGCTTCAGGGTCACTTACGCTAAATCGCAATCGCGCAATTGTAGGAGTAATCAAATCTTTCGTTAAAAGCTTCGCGTATGCGGCATCTTTGTTGGTGGCTTGTAAGTCAGGCAGAGCGCGTTCTGACCTGAGAAAGCGTACTGGAGGATTGTACGGAGAAAAGTCGCCCGATGTACCACGAAAAGACAAACCTTTACGTACAAAGCGTGCCGCGTCTATCTTCACTTTGACAGCTAGATTCGACCGAGGTAGTAGTGTAGCTGCCTCCTTACCGATGAGGATCTCTGTAGTACCAGTCAAGTAGAGAACATCCCCATTGTCGAAGTTGGGAAAGACCAGCCCGGCCCTTGGAGTCGTCTGGAGATTGCCCAAAGTCTGATAGAGACGGTTCCCCGAGTACTCCGGATACGCTAGCGTTGTACCAGAGGTGTCGTTATTAACAATACGCACGAAGCCAGGCGGCCCACCTCGATGGTTAGTACTCATATTCGATTCATGATTCGAAGATGAAAGAAAGAAAAGGTCCGCTTTTGCCAGCAGCATTACTCCTAGATCAGGTATAGGAAGTGAGTTAGACGCCAATGTAGGCTCAGGCAAAGAAGAGATGATTTGCTTCTTATTTAAGTACTTTGGACAATTCACTATTGCGTGTTTCAGCTTTGTGGAAGAATAAAGCCGTAGGCGATCTTCATACCTAGACTCTGTTCGACTTTGAAGACAAGCTGAGCTTCCCCAATGACATCGTTATCTTCTTCAGATTTGGAGCCATGGCTTCCTAAAGCGCCTGCGACCATTCTTCCAGCTATCTTGACTCGTGATCTTGTAGCCGGGTCCATGGGCAAAGCCGAGACGATTCGACCATTACTTTTCTCCTCATGCACTTCTCCATCGTGCTCACCACCTACCAGTATATTTATAACAGGATCATGTCTTCGGTCCACCAACGTCTTGACCCCGAGAATGGAATTTCCTATTGGTCTTGCAAAGCCTGGCTCTCCACCCAAGAGTGTTGTCCAAGGACGGCCATCATTGTCCAATGTGCCAATAGCCACCAGTGGCGCTGATTGAAGTATATGTGCACCATAAGGCGTTAGACCTGGCGCTGTTGGATTGTCCTGACTTGGTACGCGCAGTAGCGAATGCATCTTTTCCTCCCCTTCATGCCATCCGAGTGATGCAGAATGTACGAAAGCCATCCCTTGATGATAATTAATCACTCGAGTCAATCTCTTGACACAACCTGCTCAAGCAGCAGTCATTTGGGTATGACCTTGAACACCGACTTTTTGTAGAATCTGTTGTCTTTCTGACTGCAGGACTCTCTGAGAACACCAAAACGGTCCCGAAAGCCTGACTAACGACATGAGATGTAAGCATTTCCATTCTGGAGTCTAGACCAAGAGACCAGCCTGCGGGAATTAGCGTTGCTCGAGCTATCGAGCTCCTCATCGACGTCTCAGGAGCCCCATGAACTATCACACTGTGCCTTCGTACACTGCAGATACTGTATAAGCTTTGATAGGTAGATGTGGCTTAAAGGCCACAGGAGAGTCGAATAGTCGGCAAATGTGAAACAGTCAAGGCGTGCGAGGGGCTCTGGCGGCTGAGACAGACAGAATGGATTCTTCAGGCATCCTGCCCACCGAAATCCACCACGTCTATTCTACGATAGCGCCAACATTGTCGACAGACTCCTTCAATTGTAGCTTTCGGCTCCAGTCACTCGTTTTTGCTTTACGAAAGAGCTTATACATCATGTATGGCAACAGAATTCCAAAGCAGCCCTCCCACTACCCTCCTCTCGCATTCCACATACTAAGGCTGGGCCAACTGCTCTCTTCCCTCATCGTAGCGATCGTCCTTTCATTCTTCGTCCATCACCTCAAAGTCGAGCGCTACACTATCCCCTGGACATTCCTTCTCGTGCGCAAACCCGGCTCCCCTTCTTACCACTTATCGCATCAAGTTAACATCCCCGCAGCTCCTCACTGTCTCCATCCTTACACTGGTCGCCCTTATCTCCACCAGCATTCTCTACCACTTCCGCACTCTTTCTCCAAAACTCAACCTCTACAGCAATATCTTCCTCTCTGTCCTCTGGGTGCTCGGTCTCTCTTTTCTGACCTGGAATCTCAGCTACACGCTCGGCCACCATTGCAGCCAAGAAACATGGAAGAATACTGCTGGCATCATGGTTTGTAGGCTCTACAAGGCTCTTACTGCCTTTACGGTTACTGGATTGTCCGTCCTACTCCGTGTTCTCCCAATGAACCACACCAACTACTACCCACCATTCCTCATACTAACAAACCCCAGATTCGCCACCCTCCTCGCCACCCTCCTCGACCTCCACACCCACCGCAAAAGCACCAAGCTGGGAAACTACAACCCCATGCTCGACGTCAAGCGACCTGCCGCTTACTCCATCTCCCCTCCCCAACCTACCTCATATTCCCAAGCACCTGATCCTTACGAAGCTCAAGGCCAGCGCGAGACGAGCCACGACATTGCGAGACCGTACAAAGTGCAGAGGCCGATCGAGGCACAGCAGTTTGGGTATAGTGCGCCGAGCGAGCAGACAACGTATGCGGGGGGAAGTGGGGCACATTGGTTGTGAGGGTAGATGGACAGGTGCTGTGGTGCTGAGGAGGAGATTTGGTAGTAAAGTTAGTACAAAGAACGAAATTTTAGAAGGAATGGGTAAGATACGTTTTGAGAGCACTCATGGAAGGCTTTGGGAATGTTTTTGGGTCGATTATGGACGATTTCACGTACTTGCCGTTCTCTTATTGGATCTTAAGGCCGGACTTTGGGGTTTCAGACAGTCTCTTCCCATATAGCGCAAGATTTGGGGGTTTTGGAGGGAGTAAATTGTACTTCTGGGCAATCCCTCTCTAATGTCGCATTTGCACTTGGATGTACTGAGTACGATGAAAGAAGCTATTTCTACAAAAAAGTCGAAGCTGAAGACGTTTTGAGGCCACAACATCATTTGGCCTATGTACACTATTTCTTCTATCTTACAATCGTCCGTCGATGCTACGTAGCCATAACTCGTGAGTATCCCACGAGTGATCTTACCTAAAGACAACCTACCATAATCCCCAAGCGCCACAGCTGGATGCACATCGCCTCGCTATGCACAAAAATCCTCCATCACCAGTCGCGAGTATGGTTCCCCCGCAGCATAACGTCGTTGCCGAGAACAAAGTATCGCTCATTATCAAATCATCACACTTGGCAGACTGGTAGAATCTTCCTCAAGCAGGCACAACTCCACCCCCATCCTTTGCCCTCAACCCAACCTTGCCCTTCTCATCGATAAAAGTCTCGTAGCCTCTCTTATCCAGCACCTCCTCCGGGACGCCTTTCCTTGGTTCCAAAGCCCGCACAATCTCCATGTTATCGCGATTTCCTTCCAGCAAGAATCTCAAACACATGATCGCATGCTCCCTAATGTACGGATTATTCGCATCGAAATTGCAGCAACTAAGAATCATCTCCACGCCGCCGTAGTGTCGGATTTGGTTCTGGACGGTGGTAGATTTCCAGACAAGGCTAGAGAGAACGAGGACCACGAGTTTCTTGAGATTACGCCATTCAAAGTCACTAGGGTCGGCGTTGTCGATAGCGGCCGACGGAGAGTCGGAAGCGGAGGAGGGAGCATAGTCGGTGGAGGGGAAGGTGCGGTCTGTGAGGTGGTCGTAAGGGCGTTCGACGAGCCCAGGGAGAGTCGTCGAAGGGACAGGCTTTGACATGTCTTCAGCCATCTGAGCTGCTTCGGCTTCTGCGACTGTTAGGGGAATGGTGGCACTGAGAGGTACTTTAGGGATACTAGCGTCGAGCTCGCGGAGGAGAGTGACGAGCTCGGACACGATCTCCCAGCTGACGAGGAGGCCTTTCCAGTCTTCGGACTCGGTGAGAACGGCGAAGAATTCGAGAAACTGGTAGACGCCCTCGTAGACACGTTCCATGTCCCAAAGGTTGAGCGGGAAGTCTTCAGGTAAAGCAGCGCCAGCGCGGATCTGGCCTTGGAGGTAGATGAGAGCACAGGTTTCGGGGATGATACATTGGCGGAAAATGGTAAAGATGTATTTGACAATGAGGAGATCCACGCGAGTTGGAGGTTCACGACGTGGCGGGGGTGTTGCTGTGGCCGGGGCTCTGGATGCTGCAGGAGGCAGACCTTGCTTGCCACGAAAGATTTGTGTTAGAATCTTGATGACCATTGACTGTGCTGGAGAAACAATGTCCTTGACTTCGCCGAAAGCTTGGTAGGCGAATGGCATTAAGCCGTTCTCTAGAATTGCCTCCATGATTTGCATCATCATCTTGAAGTAGAATTCATCATCCTGCAGATCCCATGCGGCAATGAAAATTAGCAGTTCTCTCAGGAGATTCCGACCAGCCTCTTGCGCCAGCAAAATATTGCATCGTACGCCCTGCATGTCCTGGGTTTCCTTCCCTTCCGGTCCACTCTTTGCTCCAAGCCCACCAACAATACCCGCTTGGATGATCATGGGTAGAGCTTCGATTTCTTGCGGACCAAGTACCAAGGGGATATCTGTTAGAAGTCCCCGCTCTTGATCTCCAGGTCCACGATATTCGTCGTCTTCCTCATCGTTGTTATCTGCGATGCTACCATCAGCAGCCACATCGGAGCCGCGGACGTCGCCTTCATCATTTTCGGATCCTGCGTATGGACCATGCTCATCGCCTTCTTCATCAGGAGACGTATCTTGAAGTCGGGCCATTAACTGGTCCTTGGCCGCTTGCAACGTAACAGCAGCTGATTGCGGTGTACGCACGCATCTCATATCTTCGGCCTTGATGGCACTGGCACGAAGGTCAGTATGCAGACTAGGATCAGGCAAGCTAGTCCAGCTCCAGGACTGGTTTTGTGGATGTACGGATGAGGGCACATTATCAGACATTCGAGCGAGCTTTTGTAAAGGGGGTTCGCCCTGCGACGCGTCAGAGTTTCCTGCTGATTTCTCACAACCTTGGTTGATCGTAAGATTGACTAAGTCGTCCACCGTCTCCAGCAGCTCGGACGTATATTGGGCTGCTGCTTCTGGGGGCATGTTAATTCCCTTAGCAAACGTTTCGTTGTCTATTGTAGACTCTTTAAGATCGCCGTTAGCACAGCCTTCCAAGATCTTCTTTGAAAGGATTCCTTCCGGCCCTCCAGCTGCCCTGGCTCCCTCGTCTCTGTAGGGATCGATAGTGCCTGAGAAGTAGTGATCCGCAGAACGGGAATTGGCAAAGAGGTCCAGCCACAGTAGTAGCTTGCGCTTCTCATTACGCATGACGAAATTGTGAAGAAATTGTAGGGAGGTAATCAGAAGCTTCTTGTCTACGAAGGATGTATTAGCCAACAGCAAGCAGATGGACCATACGAGCTTTTGGTGCATGAACTTGTGCCCTGCCGCATTGAGAAACTCGAACGAGCAGTGAAACTTACAAGATCCAACAACGTTCGCCCATTGCGTCTCGCTCCGGCTTCCGGCATCTCCGTCGTAACCACGTGCCGTGACTCGGACACAGACATCAATAAGCTTCAGTACCTGCTGATCAATCTGACTGTCCCCTGCGAGATTCTGGGCTCGTTTTGTAGTTGCAAGCATATTCCTTGCGATCATAATAAGGTCGTTCAGACGTTCCAAGTCCTTCATCAGGGTGTTGTGATTCGAAGCCATTAGTGTAGACGATGAGCCGTTAGGATTCGGAACTAAGGGATCCTCAGATGCAAATGACAGGGCCTCCAGGACGGGGACAGCGGTCTCGAAGACAGCATTGAATTCTTTCCATATCTCAGCGTCGGCACCGAGGAATTGTCTATGTATCTGTCAGTCTTGACGCACAAATCGTCCATGCACCTCAACCATGAAACAAAAGCAAATGACATGGGGTCACCAATGCTGACGGAAGAGATCGAACATGAAATCTAGATTGATGCAGTCCAGAGAAATACATTGACAGATGATCGTACATCGATCTATCCAAACAGCAATGAGAGACGTAGAGCAACACCAGGTGCTCCAACTGAAATATCATTTGAGATCGTCAGTCTAGTACACAGCTGATGTTGGGACATCCACTCTTAGTTGACTCTAAGACCAACCTCAGCAATACCCATATGAAATATAAAGAATTACCATGGTCTTAAATCTAAAATTAAACATGAATGTATAATTGAAGGAGAAGATATTGGATGTAGAAAAAACACCCAAATCCATGTGACAATCGACAATGGACAGCTTAGTCGGTGAACTGGGAGATGACTGACCGTACTCCTGCATCTCGTTGGCTCCGGCCGAGAATCTTCTTTGTGGTGTCCATGACTTTCTCGAAGGTCCGCTCTGGAAGCGACTGACGGTTTTCGAATAGAGCCTGAGTGGACATCAAGCAAACCTTCAAGCCCACCTGCTCCGCCTCCTGCTTCGGTTTTGTCGTTGGTTCTGAAGCCATCTCCGCCTCTTGACGCTTAGCGTCACGGAATTCTTTAGATGAAGTCTTTACGAGGCTAATGATTATGGGAAACCATATTGCCTTGGTGCACAAATGTTCTCCAGGCAGTGGGTAGTGGAGTACTTGATCCGGGTCCCTTCGAAAGAGCTGTAAAAGTGAACCGCCAGCGTAGCGTTGAAAGAAAAAGTATTCCTTGTGGACCGTCTTGACGCTACGCAGCGCTGTGAATGAGTCCTGGAAGATCTCCGGGTGTTCCTCGTCGGTAGGCTTATTGTGAGGATAGTATAGCTCGTAGAGTTCGTCTAAGATTACTTGGTAGTAAAGCCCGGCTTCCCGTTTGCAGATTGTAGCGTTTGTAGCTAGATACACAAGCCATGGGTTGTTTCGCTTAGCTGCCTCTTCTTCTGTCATGGGATCCTGGTAGCGGAAGCCAAGTATGCCCGAAGGCCGACCTAGCCAATCGGTGAGAGCAGGTGCCGAGGTTCCCGTGCCAACCCCTCCAAGTGATCCAACTGCTCCAATTGAAGGCATGCTTCGAGTGGTATGAGCCGACGATGCAAATACGTGTGAGTAGGATGTTCATTGTTGATCTCATGGATTTGCTGTGAAGCAGGCGACTGTAGAGAGCCGCGCGGCTACGGCCATACATTTCTCCAAGCGCTTTTAACACTTATATCTGCTGCTCTTCTGTCAAGATAGTTCACGGCCCAGTCTTTTTGCTCTCCTGGGCTCTTCAATGGTCTTCATAAATTAAGGCGTTCCCAAATGTATTAGAATTCGAGTTTGTTACTCCATTCTGTGGCTTCTCCTCTCATCTACATGAACGGCTACTCTTAGGTTTGGCGAAGTCGCCATGGCCAAAGAGCAATAGAAGACCTACTGCTCAGGTCAAAACTTCTCGGAGGGCCGGTACCCCCTTCTGAATGTTTCAATGTATCTCAGAATTCTACTCGCCAAAAAGCTTGTGGTAGATTTCTACATTCCTTTACTTCCTTTCCTCCTTCATACGGACCTTATATCATATCGAGATATTGATCTCCATTACCAGCGACATATTCTAGTCCAAACTTACATTGAATAAGCAGAAGTCGGCCTCCAGATGCGGTACGGTCGAATACAGTTGCACGATTACTATAGGATTAGACACATAACAGAATATCAACTTTTTTTTTCATCCCCAATGTTTGAGGCATGAGAAATCAGGGGAATACAGAGTCAGGGTGTACTGAATGGGATGGAAGAGGGCTATCAAGCTTTGCAGCAGTAGATGTTGGGGGAGTTTCGGTGCATTCAAGATCCCCATCACTTTGGCGGGGGGCTAGAGTTGTTAAGAGAGATGCTGGTCTGTTAGCTCAGGGAGCTGCCAAGTCAATCTATGGCTTTGCTTACTCGTATCTGAATTTCGAAGGAGCGGTCCATGACGCCATAGTCCAATGAGCAGGATTGAAGATGTGCCAAGGTTCGTGCCTTCCATATCTAGGAGTTTTAGTAGGATAAGGTTCCTTCCTATTTGATTGCTCAAGGACATTCCGTATACTCTCGACCTTTTATCTCGCCTTTCAATTACTTCTAACAAGAACCACCAAAAAAACTTCCAAAACAAACCCTCCCCTATAATGCAACCTACATCCTCACACTACGGCACTTTAAACATGAATATCAACGATCAACTTCGCACCCCCACGCTGCCTTTTACCAAAACCAACAAAACCACAGCTACCCGCACAAACACTGGCTTTCCATTTGCACGGCGTTTCTCAGACAATGTCCGGAATCACTTTGTTGCCGTGTGTGGCGAATTCATTGGCACAGTGCTCTTCTTATTCTTCGCTCTTTCAGGCACACAGGTGGCTAATAATATTCCTTCGACGACTGTTGCTGGTACGACACAGCCTGCGAAGGTGGTGGGGAGCAATCCTTCGCAGCTACAGTACATTGCTCTCAGCTTTGGGTTCAGTCTGCTGGTGAATGCTTGGGTGTTCTTCCGTATATCTGGTGGCCTATTTAACCCTAGTGCGAGTGATTCCCGACCGATATGACCTTCTCCATATTGCCAGCCCAGAATCTCCCGTATTCTCTATATTAGAGCTTCCAATCGCCCACCTTGCCCAAGACTCACGGCACGTCTAATATGCCTAATAGGTAACGATCGGGCTCCTCCATGTTGGTGCCCTCGATTTCGTCCGCGCTGCCTTACTGATTCCCACGCAAATCCTCGCCAGTATCGTCGCCGCAGCCCTTGTCTCGTGCATCTTCCCAGGCCCTCTAACCGTCTCTACCACCCTCGGCGGTGGCACCTCCGTAGTACAGGGTCTCTTTATTGAAATGTTTCTGACCTTCCAACTCGTCTTTACTATCTTTATGCTTGCAGCCGAGAAGCACAAAAGCACGTTCCTCGCTCCTGTCGGGATCGGGATTTCTCTATTTGTTGCTGAACTTACTGGTGTGGCCTCTACGCTCCAACCATAATGAAACATCAAACCAAGCAGCAAGCACTGACACCGAGGAACAGGCGTCTACTTCACCGGCGGCTCCCTCAACCCCGCCCGCTCCTTTGGTCCTGCCGTTGTAATCGGCAGCTTCGAGCACTACCACTGGATCTACTGGGCCGGCCCGCTTTTGGGCGCTCTGCTGGCGGCTGCGTTTTACAAGTTTATCAAGGTGCTGGAGTATGAGACTGCGAATCCGGGGCAGGATGCGAATAGAGAATTTGATCCTACGATTGGGAGCTCGACCGGGACGGCTGCGCTAGATGATAAGGGAAAGGGGAGAGTTTGAGTGCAGTCTGTGGTGAGCATGAGGATTGGTGGGTGAGTTTGGGTTAGGTATGGGTAGAGCTGAGGTTTGCTTGCATTAGGTTTAACAATTTTGGGGGAACCTGTTGAGATGGCTTTCTACGCTAGTGGAACTGGAAGGTTGTAGCAGTTGTAAGGCGGACGATCTTCTCTGTTCATTCGAAATCCACGAACCCCTCTATATGTTAGCAGTACTCTGTGGAATAAGATAATTATTGATCGATTGATATTGCGTGACAAGGAACTCCTGTGGTAAGGGCGTATTTTGAATTGACCGATAGAGAGACAAACACAGTACGAGTAGGATTTTCTTGAACAATCTAAGGACGCTATGCTAGCGGATTATAGATGCCCTCTAGGTTTATTTACTAAGATGTACGTCAGTTGCTCAAGAGACAAGCACCATTGGATAGGAATTGAGAAGGCCTCCAACCTGTCCGCCAACTCCTAAACCCACCCGACCCTCCTCCCAAGCCAACTCACTCCTCCAAGCGCTGCACTAATCCCCGTAAAAACAATCAGCGGCCCATACCCCGTTCCATACCCCAGCTTCGCATCCCCCACCCACGCAGCATCCCTCAACAAGCCCTCGCTCAGCGCTCCAGTAACCACACTTCCAACTCCTCTGCCCGCGCTCAACAGCCCAAAAACCATACCCGCCTCCGCCCCACTCTCCTGCTTCTGTATTTCCTTGATGACTCCGGTCCATGTGGATGTGAAGCCGCCGGCGAAGAGACCGTAGATGAGGGCGAAGATGCACAAGAGGGGCAGGGAGGCCGCGAGGCCCCAGAAGAGGAAGATGGAGGCTGTAGCGCCGAGGGTCGAGATGAGGATGACGGTTGTGACGTGGAGCTTGTCGATCAGGCTGCCGAGGATCACCTGGCCGAAGACGGAGGTGGTGTTGTAGAGCGCGATGGTCAGGGTGCCGGCGACGGAGGAGAGACCTAGCGTGCGGGCGTAGGTGGGGAGGTAGATGTTTGGGATGAAGAAGCCGAGGCTTTCGAGGATGTTGCCGGTTTGCAGGATCCAGAATGTGGAGGTGCGGAGGAAGGCGAAGTCGAAGCGGCGGCGGCGGGAGAATAGGGAGAGGGGGATGCGGGGTTTGACGTAGTAGAGTAAGGGGGCGGAGAGGATGGCGAGAACGAGGGCCCAGACGCGGAGCACTACAAGGTTTCGGAGTTAGCGTTGCTCGGCTAGGATAAATCCACGAGGTATGAAATGTCTCTGCAGAGTATACACTCCGGATACATGTCTCAAAACTCATGATTGTATCCAGGTTACGAGAGATAGACTCCGAAAACATGCTTACTAGTAGCCGAGCCGTATTTGCCAAGGCCCCAATTCATGAGAAAGGGAATGCTAATACCGCCAACACCGGTTCCGGCCCACATGACCCCGTAGGCGAAGCCTTTTCGCTGGATAAACCATTCGTCAAGGAAAAGAATAGCTGGGGTATAGAGCATGGTTCCGCCGATGGCATAGAGAACACCTTGTGTCAGGATCAAGTGCCAGACGCGTTGAGAGAAGGAAGAGATGATGAGCGCTAAGACAATGATCCCAAGTCCCACACCTGAGCAGTATGTTCTGGACTTTGGCCATTGTTGCAATGCGGCAAACGTGAAGGGTGCACCTAAGTACATGATACCCTAGAGGATGCTTGAGTATTAAACTGCTCAAGCACTTGTGAGGTACGTACCGTTGCTGTGCTACCAATGATTGCAATACCAGATGGTTCTTCAGAAAAGGGCGGATGGGTACTGTAAAAGTTCTGGAAGATACCGAAACTGAACGGGAACCCTGTAGATAAGATCAGGCAGTCAGAACGCTATAGCACTGATTGTCAAAATAGTGAGATCTTTTTCAGATTATGATTAGGTCATGATATAAAACCGGGCTTGGGCAAAGTATTAGAAGACGAACCCTTCATTAGCTAAGTCGAAGACATCCAAGGACTCAGATCGCAGAGAGCTTACGACTCTTCTCCAAAACAGAAAAACTCATAGGGTTGGATCGTAGACCAAAGCAACAGAAACATTACTGCAAATTCGCTACTTACCCCAAACGAGTGCCTCAATAGCGAAGGCTCCGGCCAGAAATAACCATGCGTCCTTCCCACCATCCGCACGGGGTAGAGAGAATCCTATGTGTTGATTGTCCTGATCTCCAGGCGAAGCCGCTCTTTCAAGGCGACTTTGGCTATACTCGTCATACCCAAGGCGTGCCAGAGCAATGCCGTTACCAGTGCCAGTATCCATTGAAAGTAGTCAGTAAACACCTCACAGTTCTGAGCCGTTGGCAATGTATAAAACTTCTTTCTGCAACTGCGATGAGCATTGCGAGAGAATCTCTTACAAGAGTCAGAAGTTGTTTAGCAATAACGGCTGTGAATAAGTAACCCGCCAAGATAGTGCGATTTGATCCCGACGGGCCGATTTCGTCCCCACGTAGCAATATTTTGCCAGGGCAAGGTGGCGGGCAACTGGACTCCTCTGCTGAAAGAAAGTCTCGCGACAGTTTCATCAGTTCCTAGAAATGTCACTGTTCTGCGTGTTCCGGAAGTACAGAAAGACTCTTCTATAACGATATTCCACATAACGACATCCTCTTTGTATCGATATCCTTTCTGAGACCAACAAGGGTTGTTTTGTAAGTATGCGCGCCTCTGATATAAGGATGTTCTCTTGGTAGCGATGTGGTTGGGTGCAATTGGGCATCGTTATAGCCAGGTCTTACTGTAGCTGCGTTCTCCTTCATGGCGACTAACCTACCGCCAACACATCTCCTAGGTTGTCCCAGAAACCCAGATCATAAAGATTGTCGACCTGGTTGAGACTGCTCAACCGCTGCCAGCGTGGCTGCCGCTGAGGGGAGCTGGTTCCACTGATCTCCATGCTGCCACCGTCACGATGGTTGTTAAGTTCGGGAGGCTGTCCATCTTCGCGCTTCATGAGACTTTGATTGCTGGTGATAGGCCAAGCAACCAAAGGCTCACTCTCACAATCTGGTCGAGCTCTACCAGCACCACCTGTGCTTCCCTCAAGCCTGAAAACGAGACCATCTTCAATGTCATCCTTCCAGTCGGACCACTTTGAGCTTTCATTGGTCGTCATACCAGCCCAGATAAGATATATGTGATACAAGAACATACCCCAGGCCAGTGGCGCGGTCATGAAAGCCAGCATGCCAACGCCCCCAATGCGAACATCCCGAGTGACAGCCCAGCCCCAGGAACGGAAATACAGCGACCAGCTCCGGCCTGCACTCCAGTGCGTCCTAGAGTCAATACCACTAGGCCTGCGCAAGCTCTCGCTCTGTAGCGTTTCATTTAGTAGGATGTAGGTCAAGTAAACACCATAAGTGAGTAAGCTTGCAAGGCTAAGTAGCAAGCGAACAAAGTAGACATAATTATCCTTCCCCAGGCAATTCATAACCCAAACGCAATGATGGTCGTGTTTCGAGACACAGAGGTTGCAAATACTGCAATGCTTGCTTCTAGCAGGTTTGAGAAAGTGACAAGTCCGGCAAACCTGCCCAGGTTGATATAGTATATGGTCGTATGGGTAGTATCGCATGTTCTGCCAGTGATTTTCAGGAGTAATGACTGATGAGGTAGAGGTCACGCAACGGAATGTGAAATAGTAAGGAGCGATACTCAAGCATAAAGCAAAGGCCTTATTAACGACATTTAAGCGTGGGAATGCCGCAGGTATGAAAAGCACTTGGGACCCCAGAACGATTGCGAGGTAAAAAATCTACTGAACGTCAGACATACCATACGCTTTTTTGATTGATATAAACCCTACCAAGACCAGAGGATGGTTTTCGTCCATGAGATAATGACCCGAACGTGAGAGGAAAGGGCCAAATCGTCCACCCGTGAAGTGAGAATCAAGTACTCGAAGATACCCAGGAAATTTGGTCCATATCAGGCGATGTAATACTCCAATGGGGCCTCTCCTTCCTGAAGTCAACGGAAGATTGCTGGGAATATAAAGGCTTACATACCGAAAGGCGGGAAGACGGCCAAATAAAGCAACAAATGTAACGCATGAAACCAATAAGACTGCTATCGCGAGCTTCCTAATAGCACCCATAGTAGATAGTGTGCAGTGAAGTTTTGACAACAGATAGATCAATATAGTGAAGCAGACAATTGTACGTCTACAGTCGATCGTATAAGTGAATTGCGTAGAAAAACAGATTTCATAATGAATCTAGTACAGGAGGAAGAAGTCCCAAAAAGCACAAGAAACTAGCCAGTCCTAAGTTGGAAGTTATAGGTAGTTATGGATCATTGGTAGATACCCTTCATGCTGTTGACGACGAAGTGGAACGCCTCGGTGACGCGCTCGTGGTGAACTTCGCGTCCCCCCTCGATCCTCCGGAATCCCAACGTTTGCAACTAAGACCATCCGCAAGGATTCTTACACAACCTCAGGTGCGGGCCTCTGTTGAACTTGCAATGGCAGAGGTTGTCTATACCGGAATCTCTGGCCATACTAATCTCCAAGGCACACTCTTCCAAGGTAAAAAATTCTGGCTTTCTCAAAAGGTGCCCCAACGCTCAAGATTTATAGCAGACGTCAAGGTATAACAGCGCAAGAGCAGAAGGCAGCTATCAGAGTGTACTGATCGTAGTATAGGCTAATGGAGGCGAAGTGCTTCCTGTGGAGAAGCATGCCGACATCAAGATAGTGGACCACGCAAGGAAAGACGCATTGCCTGGAACGTGTGTAACTCCTCTGTCTTTGTGCTTGTTGATCATTCGACGTAGTCCTGATCTTATTGTGTGTAGCTACTCATATACGTACATTGAGAGATCTATACGGAATGGTGTCCTCGAAGATCTCGAAGACCATGCTGTAGGACCTCCAGCTGGTACGGTCAGGAGCGTTGGCTCTGTCATACATCCGGCGAAGACCACTCGCACAAAATTCACCCCAGAAGATGACCGGATACTTTGGCTTTGGGTTGAGCAAACACCACAACAAGGTGGGGGGACAGATGGGAATATAATATACAAGCAGCTTGAGGCGAAGGTAATGCGAGCCCTTTATAGTGTCGCTTCCAGCATTGAACAACTATTTTTATGTAGAACCCCCGACACACATGGCAGTCATGGAGAGATCGCTGGGTCAAACACCTCAAGGGTATGCCCCGTCCGGCCTTCGTCCCGACCAACGCCCCACCCACGCCGCCTCTCGATCCACCCCCAACGGAAGAGTCAAACCATTCACAGGTGAAGCGTTTAGAGAAACAGGCGGGCAAGCCGTTCTCGGCGGAAGATGTGAAAACCTTGCTATCTCTGGGGGAAGATATTCTGAACATACACCCAGACAACACTGTCGAAGCCTGGGAGAAGTGGGCATATGAGCACGATGTGAGCGCTGAATGTCTTTCCATCGTATCTGGGATTGCAACTGACGGGCGTCGATTCTAGTCCGTAGGTCATAGTGCGCAAGAATGGCAGGACTATTTGACTAATAGCGTTCGGCCCATATACATGAAAAGGAAGGCAAGACAATCCGAGGAGAATGCGATTTCAAAGACCGCTTCCTCGAAAGATGAAGTAAAATCTGTTCTACAGAGGCCAAAACCTCTCACTAAGACTGCTTCGAAAGTGAAGCCTGTCGAACGAATAATTCCCTATCAGCCTGAATCTTCTAGCAATCATGCTACCGATACTTCACTTCATGGGCGGGTAATTCCCCATCTTCCAACCGAAGAGCCCAAACGGAAACCCGCCTTTTTCGACGACGAAGAAATACCAAGTAGTTCACCACCAGAGATGCCCTCATCGAGCAAACGTCAACGCCGGTCAACTATGCAAGAGCGGCCAATCGAAATAGCATCAACGCCTGAAGGGAGTCCTGCACCCTATGCAGCTCGATCAAAAAGCGAGAAAGAGCACGACGGCCGCTTGAATCTCGACGATATCACTACACCTGAAGGGTTCTTCGACGACGTAGAAGACTTTGAGGACATAGACACCCACTTCGGAGGCCCACCCTCTCAATCTCTCTCCTCCCCCGAACACACAGCCTTCGCCACCCGAACCCAAGCCGTCTTCGTCGACCCCACGCAATACATCGACTTCAACGTCCCGCCCCCCGAAGACGGCTGGTCCGATCACGATCCCGTCTCGAATCTGGAATCCCCAACCTCCTCACCGCCAACAGCAACAAACAACAGCCCTGAAGCTACCCACCCTGACACCCAAGCCCTCCTAACCAGCAAAACCCAACTCCCCGACTTGTCCGTCCCCGAACCCTCCGGCGGCTGGGACCTCTCCCTCGCCTCATCCTCTCCCCCCAACCTCCCCCCCGCCTCCCCTACCCAATCCCAAATCACTGCCGACCTCGATGCCTGGATCGACGCCCGCATCGCCGCCGGCCACACGCCCTCCAACGTCGAACTCGCGCTCAGAAGCACATCCGTGGACGCCGAGCTAGCCGCCGTCGTGCTGGAGCATTTGAGGAAGGGGGAGGGCTTGCCGAAAGAGACGAGGGGCGTGTGGACAGAGGAGGACGATGCGGATTTGGAGGCGACGGATGCGAGGAGGTTGGGGAGGGTGGAGCGGAAGCACGGGGGGGATGCGGTGGGGCTGCGGTGGGAGTTTCTGGGGGTTTATAAGTGGGGGGAGGGAGAGGAATGAGTTGGGGATTCGAGCGTGATGGAGATGGACTGTATGAGCTCGTCCGTGATGGGATTGCGGTTTTGTGCAACACAGCTACCTTGGCCGTTGACGCGGGTAATCCCAATCCTTCCATCTTCCATCCTCCATCCTCCATCTTCCATCTTCCATCCCGTACATATCCTACTCTGCTTTCATACAACCCAGACACCTCAGCCAGCCAACCGGTCCTCCCCTTTCCCTCCCCCTCCTCCTCCCCCTTCTCCTTCTCCTCGCCGCACCTCCCTTCGATCTGCCTCTTCAGCTTTTGCCCGGCCCGACCCTCGTCCCGCCGCTGCGCTTGTATTTGCGTGGATCTGGTGGTGGGTGGGTGGGGGTTCGTTAGCGGGTTTGTGTAATTGGGGGGGGTGAGATGGGAGAGGAGAGGAGAGGAGATGGAAAAGGGGGGGGGGGGGGGGATGAGATGAGGGATTATTGCGAAGTGGGGGAAAATGGTTGGGGAGTGGGGATTTTTTGCGGGCAGGTTTGGAGGGATCTTTTAAAAAGGACAGAGAGCGCGGTAGGGCAGAATAAGGCGGGGCGGGGCGGGGCGGGCCCCTAGAAGAGATGGCAACAACAACAAAAGCCCCCCCAAAAAGAAAAGAAAAGGAAAAAAACACACCTTTCCGACTCATCCTCCCCTTCTCCCTTGTTCCCCTGCCGCCCTCCCAGAACCCCGTCCCCCGCTTCCCCACCAACACGCCCTTGCACACCGCACAATCCTCTGGCCGATAGTTCTGCTCGCGCCCGCAAAGCCCGCAGATCATCCGGTTGGCGTGCTCGTTCGGGTGGCCCGTGGCGGCGTCGTGGCACTTGTCGCAGGGGAACACTTTGGAGCAGCACGAGAAGCGGAACCAGCGGTAGGATTTGCGGTAGTGGGCGCAGCGGCCGCGGAGGGGGAGTTCGTGGCCGGCGGAGATGCCGAGGGATTCTCTGGGTGCGTGTTTGCGTGGGGGCGGACGGTTTTTGGGGGTGGAGGTGTGGGTGAGGAGAAATTTTGTGGCGGGGATGTGGAAGGTTAGTTTTTGGTGGCAGGTGCGGCAGGTGGTGGTTTGGGAGTCGCCGCGCACGGAGACGATGCCGGGGGGTGGGAAGGCGGAGGAGCAGGCGGAGCAGGTGGGGGTGAAGGTGCTGGGGAGCATGTCGAGGGGGTTGCAGCCGTCGAGGTCGAGGTAGCCGGCGCGGGGGGAGTGGGCGTGCATGAGGTCGCGGCGGAAGGATATAGTGAGGGTGTTGGCGCATTTTTTGCAGGATTCGGTGTGGGGGGTGGAGGCGTGGCGGAGGTTGGAGATGTCGGTGGGTTCTTTGCAGCGGTCGCATTTTATGGTGAGGGAGAGGGAGGTGAGCTCGAGGAGTTCGATGCCGTGGAGTTCGAGGGAGGGGAAGGAGAGGAGGATGCCGCGTTCTGGGCCTGTATTTGACGAGTCTGGATTGGGGTGTGTTTCGTTGTTTTGATCCAGCTCGTCTGCAGAACCTTCGTCCCTGGAATCGTAGGAATCTGAATAGTCGCTGTCTGTGTCTTCTTCGCCTTCGCCACCAACGGCCCATTCTGGAGGCCTGGGTATCACCTTGATGTGACTCCGGTAATCTCCATTGTCTAGAGCTGCGCCGGTTGTGCTGTCGTCAATCAAGTCTCCAATGCTCAATGACTCAACAGACGGAGCACTGGGTGCACATTTCTCTTCACTCGATGCCTCCTCCAAAGGTCCTGTGGCCAATATGTGCATGTGCTGCGCCAGGTAATTAATGTGTCCCATTAAACTCATCTCTGGATTATCTTTGACCTTTCGTTCAAACCCCTTTTCAGTTTTGACGGCCGCTTCTCTGCCCACTCCCAAGATCTCAATTCTACAATGCTGCAATGGATAGAGGAGAGGAACAAAAAGCTTAACGGTCTTAACAGCTTGTAAAGGAACAGGAAGATCTGCATGTCTTCTTGGAGTGATGGGAACATTATAAGCTATTCCATCAGAAAGCTTGGAAAACAAGGGAAGTCGCCCGAGACGAGCCTCAAGCTGGCGGGTCTCAGCATCCCTTCTCTCTTGAGCTACACGCCGCTGTTCTTGTGTATAAATGAGTGGAGGCTTTGAGACATCTTGGATTTTGGGTTTCATAGCATTGATGTTAGCTTGCGTAGGTTGTACCACCTGGGCTTGCCCTACGCTGCTGCCAACGACAGCGTTAGGAATGATCTTTACGGTTTCAGCTTTTTGCTCTGTAAGTAGACTTTCGAGCTGCTTGTCCAATGTATTCATCAACTCCAACAACGTAGCCTGCGGTGACCCCTCAGCCAAGGCTGTGAAGCCACGCTCGACGTTGATCTGGTAACCCCGTCCCATCTCTTGATTACGTACGTCAAGAGAAGGTCTTCCGTTTCTGGGATAGGACACGGGCACGTGAAGTACACACTCGAGTCCTGCCATTTCAAAAGGAAAGTCGGGGTCCGACGGGACCATTTGGAAGACAAAGGCAGTACCTCCATCTTCGAGTCTCTCGGTTGGGGAGAACCTTCGTCTCAGCTGTTGGATCTGGAACTCCCTCGGGTCCTCACGGTGAGCATGGGAGACGGGTTTTTTGACTACGCGACTACTATCCACAGGAGGCGGCAAGAAACAACGGCCTTCCTGTAGCGTCGATGAACCCACGGCAGGGATCTCCTCCGGCAACCCTTTCGATTCCTTTGCTCCGTGCTTTGACGCTGATGGCTGGCTCACCTGCTGAGGGCGTCCCTCTCCTTTCGGCCCATTGCCGACACCCGTCAGCCTCGTTGGGTCATGAATATATTGACAAGCCGTGCCAGCGCGACAGCCTACGTTTTGGAAGCAGTCATCAGATGTGTCCAAAGAAGAGGAGAATTATGCTTAAGCGTCGGGGGAACAGAAAGGAGAAAGATCATGAGATGGTCAGGGTTCAAATCGAATCACATGCGACCCTCTTCGGGCGAGAAAAGCAAGTACACAGCAAGCAGAGCCGAAAGGAGATGAAAGTCGTTTTACCAGTCCCAGTAGCAAAGTACCGGCAGTAGCTTGAAGACTTCTTCTTTCGTGGCGCCGTCGGATCTGACAGATGTGGCACAGATGGTCCACGGGCTTAAGGCACAGTTGTCAGTGTGACCTCTTGCAAATGTAAAAAGGCCAGCGCATCAATCTCCTCACCGCCGAGACTTTCTCGAGGGATCTCCATCATTTGCTGAGCGACACTGACGCTCTCATCCCATTCAGTCAAGCTCGGTTGTCGGTTTCTTGTGTGCCCCTCGGTCAATCAGGTCTTGTGAGTATCAGATGATCGGTATGTGTAGGTAGCTACCTTAGTTACTCGGCGAAATTGAGGCGGAAGATCTCTACATAAACCGTGGATTGGATGGTGGGAGTCATAGAGACTGCTGGGAGTACTCTACCGCCAATTGCGTGCTGTACAAGCCGGTCAAACGTAGAAACTCGTGATGTCGCATGATCAATCCTGTCGATGATGATGATGACGATGAGGGGCAAAGTCGTTCTCGGCCCCTCACTATGTTTTCAACCACCGTAACGTGACGATGGGCTGAGAACATCCATCTTCACCGTTCTCACGTCACAAGCAATCCATCATGTCCGTACCACAATGCTGCATTGTGCTCATGCCATCGCTGCTTTCCCCCCTAGACACTATGTGCTGACAAGGCCCACCATGCCTCTTCCATGAAACCACGCTGTCGCCTGCGACCTCATCACAACCTGACATCTCAACGGGGCAAGCGCTCCATCACATAGAACCATCCTTCCTCAGAAAACGACTTGCGCTGATCAAAGTACCATCTACCAAACCCTACGCATATTAAACCCCTAACAAATCCCCGAAACCCTAAACAACACCCCCTCCCTCTTTCAACACCCCCACTCAGCCCCACCCAGCACAGCAACACTGGACACTGGTACATTGTGATACTCGACTCCTAGCCTTACAAGGACTCCCAGCGTCCGTTGGGAAACACAAAGAAAACCCCCCAGCCCATATGCCCCCCCCCTCCCCAAAATAGACTATGCCAGTCCCACCGAAAACACCCGCAAACGTGCGTTACACGATGGAGTGTGTGGTGTTGGCCGCAAAACCCCTGGCCTAGGTACATACATATGCGACTGTGACTCTGGGCCTGAATATGCACGAGATGGGGGGATCTTGCCCGTTTGAGGCAGGAAGAAGCGGTGAGCAGGTTAAGGGAGGTTGCTTGGATATGGTACCTCCGTACTATGGAGTACACGTCAATATCGTGTCATGCGAACGGTTGGTTTTTGTTGTTGTTTTTGTTTTTGTTTTTTTGGGGGGGGATATGGGGAAATCCGTTGGGGATGATGTCTCGTGTTCACGTTCTTGGGGCCCATGGACTGAGGCTGATAGTCTGCAGACTGCGCGCATTTCACATGATTTCACATGGGAAAAGCGTTGAGCGGTGGTCACGTTCTTGATGTACGTAAGGTATAGGGGGAAGAGTCAGGGTTTGCCCTAGGGAATTTTTAATCTGTAGGTGCGATGAGATTTATCGTTGCAACTGATTAAGCGAAGATCAAGCACATATCCATGGCTGGTGCAGTGGTGCTATGTAAGTCAGATATTAAGATGCAGAGGACCTCGTACTTTCATGCAGCACATCAGGATGTTGAAGATGTCGATAGCAAACTGCAACTACCGCACAAGAGCATGCTTCTAGTTCTAAATCATCGAACTCTCTATCGTCCTCCATCAGGCTTTGTTGTTGCCAAGCCGCCTTGCCCTCCAAGGCCAACCCCAATGGCCCTCTTTAATGTACAGCGTGCCTTCAGCATAGGATGGCCAGGTATTATCGCAGCTGCGGTAGCTTCCCCCAAGCCCCATGAATGCTCCGATATACATGTGAAATGTCCACCCGCCGTGTGACTTGGAAGGTTGAAACCCGCAAACGGCATTGCCAAGTGCTGAGCACAAAGCTGTAGTGGTATCATGTGAAAAAGCAAATCCGAACCCCGATTTTTGTGCCTCCGAAAGATGAATGCGCCAGTGATAGCCCGCTATAGAATGCGAATGTCATCGCCCCGCTATGTGTGTATGCAGCCCCAGAACGCTAATAGCAATGAGCAATGATGTAAGATGAATGGTAGTAAGAACGTTTTGGACGACCCGATTACCACCCAGTTTGGTGGTATTCTCCAAGTCCGTGATCGAAATAATGGTTCCACGAATTAGTTTTTGATCCGTCTTGTGAGATCTGGCTAGGCTTTTGCCCCGGGTACTCTTGGAGATTGGCAACATCGTGGGCCGTGTGTCGTCGCTTGAGGACAGCATTCGCAGTTGTGCTCTTCTGCTGCCGTTCCCAGAGCAAATGCTTCCGTAGAGATTGTGTGAGCTCCGTCGCCAACATGTTGCGGCGTGTTGTCCGGGGCGATAGGGCCGGCGGGTGTGTGTTGGATGTGGTCACGATAATTGGTTTCGATCGCGTCATGTTTGGAGGAAGCATTGCGAGACCAGAATCCTCCTCTTCCTCCTCCTCCTCTTCTGCTGACGTCCCCGCAGAAGGGCCAATAGGTGGAGATGTTCTTGAGCGTTGTAGATCCGATGTAGATTTTGACGCCAGGTTCGCAAACGCAGCGGCTCGGTCGGGTTGATGCATGAGTGTTGTGAGCAGTGATCGCCGTGATGTAATATTCGGTCTCGAATCGACCCTTTGGAAAAGCTGCTTGTCATTCGTCAGGGGCTCAGCACTGTCCGATACAGAGTCTTCCCAGTCCGACCCATCCTCGTCGTCTTCTTCCTCATCTTCCTCAATGGCGCTTTCAGGCGCATCCCCTTCATCATCCGACTCAAAAACCTCCTCATCTTCATGTGACTTGTGGTGGTTGATTGTGCGTGATTCGACTTCGTCTTTGAACGAGGTTTGCTTTTTACTCCTGAGAGGAAGCTTCAGGCCCGCAGTTAACGAGCTGTGCCTTGTCGGTTGGCACGACATCTGCTCGTCAAACGAGCTGTCGTCATCACCGGATGAGCCACCCAGAACGAACATGCCGCCTATCTTTGATCCCTCAGCCTTCGAGTGATTAATGGATTTGGTAGGGATAGGTGCAGGTGCAAGACGTGAGTTTGATCGATAGGATGATGAAACCTGGTTCGGGGAGAAGCCGCGCACCACACTGTGAGAAGTGAGGATCTCTGCGCTCGTGTCCGAGCCAACAGTCTGCCTGGAGCTGTGTTCGCTACCTGGACTGCTGAGTGGAGCAGTGGATGAGGAAGACTCGGAATAGCGTAGAGGCGCGTGCTTTGAAGGTGATGCTGGTCGAGGGGTGATATCGGTAGAAGGCATGACGGTGGGTACGGCATCGGCAATAGACGGAGACAATGGCTCCACCTTCTGCTGCTTTTGGATCAAGAGTACCATCTTTTCCAGACGGAACGAACTGATATGCTTCTCTCGTCCTCTGCTCACCGCTTTCACGGACCCTGCGCTGTGCAATGGGAGCGATCTAAAGGTGACAGGCGCCGTGCGCGAGGACGGTTCGAACTGGTCTACCTCATCCGATGAGGCGGAATCCACGCTCACTGACAGCTCTGGTATGTCCGCAGTACGTGGTCTTGAGCTGGAAAGATTGATTTCCGGTGTGGTGGCAGAACGTGGTTGCGGTTCGCAGCAGAACGTTTCCCGATTCCATATCCTCCAGCTCAGGTTCTCCAGCCGCCGGCCGTCCTCCATCGATTCTGCGCATTTTGAGAAGACTGCGGAAAAACCGTCAGTAATTGGGGCGAGAGGATGGTGGCGATTGAAAGATTCTTACCACTCCACATGTTATGCAGGTTCTCCACATTTTTCGGGTCGACGTCGTGCATTTTGGCCACATCCACCTTTAGCATCGGCGTCGCCATTCTCAAAGGCATGACGCCTTGAGGGTCCAAGTCAAGCCAAAAATAAAGTGAGACCCGGCAGAGAATTAATTTTGGTGGTGGTTTTCTTTTGCGGAGAGAGGGCCGGGTTGCGTCAGAGCCCGCACTCGCCGAGGTATCTTGGCCTCGTCAAAGGTTTGAGTATTTGATTAGGGTGAAGGCTTCGCAATTGCCAGACGACAATGATGCGATGTTAAATTATGGGTTGGTGGAAGGTGAGGTGAGAAGGTGGGAGGAATGGGGGGAGCGGAGGAATTGTATGCAACGAGGGCGAGTGGGTGTGAGCAGGTGGTTTTGTCTGGGAGCGTGTAGGTACTACTCAGTACCATGCTCTGCAAGCACGCCGTACTTTCTGCCGCAGTACCTTAAGGCCGAATTGGTCCAAGGTCAGACGGCGAATACGAATTATTAATATTCGATTCTCTTCTCTCGGCAATAATAACGATAATAATAAGATAATAATAATAATAGTAATAATAATAAATACCTGGGTAGTTGTTATATGATAACAAAGAAATGGTAGAAAGGTTTAATACGTCGACAGAAAGTCTGATTTCGGTTCTAGATGGACGGTACACAATGACGAACGATATAAGCCCTTTTTCTGCATTCAGAGGAGGGGACCCAGACACTTCATAAAGGATCCCTTCGATGACTCTGCACTACCCTCTCCTTAGTCACTTGCAACGTTCGTTCCATTCACTGCCCACTACTGGGTGACTATTAAAGCCGTGATACTGGTGATGTTGCTACATCCTGACGGTCTGAGACCACTGGTCTGGCACGTTATCTGCGCTACCGGGCAAGTGGAACTTGTGGAGAAAGCTGTCTGAGCGGCGGCAAGCTTCGATTTCACGGTAGGAGATGAATGAGACTGAAGACAAGATGCGATAGGGCACATTTCCTTCATGGCTAGGCCATACTAGCTAACGGAAGGAAAGCCGGTTCCTCTGGCCGCTGGGGCAGACGAGATCCAACAGGGGTAACCTCGGCGCAAACAGAGGGGGGAGGAGAGGAGATGATGGATCATGGAAGGGACGGGAGAAGAAAGACAGCGATGTGGTCATCTTCCACAATTCCACTGCTACGAAAGGCTGGGTACTACTAGGCAAAGTCAGTAAGGTCAGGTAGGCACGTACTTTACTGTGTAGGGTACGTGGGTATGGAGGTACAACAACCAGAGACACCATGGTTCAGGGAGATTATCAAATCACAGCAGTAGTATTATTATTGTTATTATTGTTCCATTCCTTGATCCGCCTGGAAAACATCAACGGTACATCATATTCTTCGAATATGCGGTCTAGATACTTTATGGGATAAGCAGATGAATGCAAGGATGCCTACCGCCTCCCAAACCTTCGGATTCTGGAGCGCTTCCCCAGCATGTGCGTCCGTAGCATTAAAGCGATAGACCCCCCACTCGTACGACCCTTGGACTCCTCCAGCTATTCTTATTGCTCGTCTGCGGGTCCCGGAAATCTGGGATAGGTCACACACCCACATCCAAAGCAGCGTGTTACTTTGATACGCCTCCAAAGCGCCACCAACGAGATCCCCTTCCCACTGTGGCACCGATTGCTTACCTACAAGTATGTATTTAGTACTTGGCACTACGACCTCTAGCCTCCTCGCCAGGAGACCATCCCATCATCCCATCATCCCATGCCAACCATGCAGCCAGACAAATCACATGTTGCGCGCTGGTACGAGCGCCTGTCAGGCTGTCACTACCTTAAGGTACCTACTGTGGATCTTTCACACTTGAATGTTGTCCTTGTTGGGTAATCATTACTAAGCCATCTGTCCTTCAGTCTGGAGGGTTAAAGGTAGAGGTCGATGTTTGCTTTACGCGCTGCCAATCAAAAGCATCGTGTGGTGGTTCTCTGCATGTGTTCCTGCTTTCCATGGACCGGTCTGCTGCATTGATTCTGTATGAAGAAGTGCAAAAGTAAGATCTGGATCGTGTATTCCGTACAACGCGATCCAATACAGGTTGAATGCGTCGATCAAAGACTTCTCAGAGGGCCGAATGCAGGTCGTATGTGGACCGGGGCATTGACTCGCCGTGACTGTTCGCGGTGCCTTGTCAACTACGGAAACAGTCAGGTTCTTGCCAGCATGTACTAATTAATCATCGCAGATTGATCATCGTAAGATGTTTGCCTTGGACTTCGGAAAGGTGATTCGAGGCGCTGGTACTGATAGGTCGTTCCTCAACAATGGGAAGTTGCACTCCAGTTTCTCATAGGTACACGGTTGTCGTGCGAAGCCAACTTGATCACCGTGACCTTGACTGTACCTGGAGGAGTAATAAATTCGGGACTCAAGATGGCAGCAGTCTTCCCAGGTGACCACTTGTCGCTTGCGTTGGTTGGATGACGTTGACGTACAGCGCATGTTGTGGCGCCAATATTAATATGGTCGCAGCGTACGAGCGGTCGCATAAAGTGACAGCTCATGTGACGGTCTCGAAAGGTAGCGATTGACCGGATTCCACATAGATATGTCGCCCCCCACCGGAGTAGTGATAATAGCAATACTGTGATACAGCGGTTGTACAAATCAAGTCGTAGTTCGCCCGTTACAAAGATAGTCAGCTGTGCAGAATCCTAAGGGTTCTTGGATGCGTTGTCATCCCACGGGATCCGATACCTCACGAGCAGGCATATCGTCTCCAGTGGAACCTACCGATCTATTGGAAAGTCGAATCGAGGATGAAGGAATCCTGAAATCGACAGCAGGGAGTGGCGCCTAAGGAGGGATCCGGGGGGAAGTGTGGGTCACCGTGGCTAAAGAGGTGCTCCC
>JAABUY010001676.1_pt1 | contig 28627 bp, 15 predicted proteins | sample 5560271 | NCBI WGS metagenome assembly JAABUY01 (sample SAMN10711886, study PRJNA513374) | rock metagenome | isolation source: Antarctica rocks | place: Antarctica: Victoria Land, University Valley | reverse complement strand
CAATTAACTGAGGGTTATACTACTACAAGATACATCTGATTAACACCACAATTCTACGGAGATCTTTTACAAACTTTACTAAATAGAGCAAGTCCTTCTATAGAGTGAGCCATAAATAGTCCACCCAAGCCTCATGCCTTTGTAAGTTTACCAATACAAAGTAAAATATCTTGAGAGGATATAGATGAGTTCATTACTTGTGCTTTAATGACTCTAGTTCTATTTATAGTCTACATGGACTTATCGATTGCATTAGAAAAGGGTATAGAATCTTTTACAGATCACTGTTCAGGTGAGCCATCCCATTTCCAAGGAGCTTCACATGGAGTTATAGTGGATCCAATTGCAACTGAAGTTGCCAGTAGTGATACTGAACAGGAAGTAGGTTTTAAAGAGTCATGTGGAGATAGCATGGGTGATGCATGTAATTCTTTTGGCCTTGTAAAAGAACAAGTGGATATTGCCCAGGAAGGTCTCGCTAAGAATCCTAACTGGGAGCCAGACACAGGCTGATCAGAATGAAACTCACAGCTACAGGATAACTTATCAGGGGTAAAAGATGGATTAGATAGTGCTGTCGGTGTTATGGATAGCAACCCCAATGCCTATGACAAAGATCTGATTGAATCAGTAAATAATCAGATCGCTGAGGTTAGTTATGTTGAGAACTGTGTACGTGTAGTTAACCAGGCTGCAGATACATCCAATACGTCTGACGCTTTAAACGTAGTAGGTCAATATTCCTCCACTAATGAGGGCTTGCTTAATTATCTACATGATCAAGTACAAGACATAGCAGAACCTTCTACATCAGAAGGTACCATGTCAGAAGATTCTATGTCAGAAGGTTCTACTTCAGAAGGTACTGATAGATAAAAACTCTGGTTTATGTGCTAGTAGTTTGCCCGTACAGAGTAACTACTATAGTTTAAAGGAAAGAATAATTTATAAAATATGGGTTTTCTTTTATATAACTTAAAGATCATTTTTGCTACAAGGTATGCCCAGAAGAATAAGTGATTATGCAGATGCCTTTGCAGGTTGAAATTTTCTAAGTAGTTTTGGATCTATCGTTAGCGTAATCGCTACTTGATTATTCTTACAAGTTTTATATGTGCAATTAACTGAGGGTTATACTACTACAAGATACATCTGATTAACACCACAATTCTACGGAGATCTTTTACAAACTTTACTAAATAGAGCAAGTCCTTCTATAGAGTGAGCCATAAATAGTCCACCCAAGCCTCATGCCTTTGTAAGTTTACCTTTACAAAGTACTTTGGAGATAGAGGCTATAATCTTAGAATTAGGGAACTTGTTACCACAAATTACGGATTTTATACAACAGTTTAATAGCACAATTATTAATACCGGTATTAATGTTATAACGGACGCTACAGGTAATTTAAACATTGATGTACCTAGTAGTATGTCTGATTTGGAAGTTAAAAACATTACTAACAGGATTGGTGTTCTTGATCGCTTAATTAATACTCAAACTGATAAAGCGTCTGCTTTATTAGATAAAGGATTAAACTTAGAAAAATCATTACCTTCAAGATATGAATATCTTACTAAATTACAAGATAAGAGTAAGATATTACAAGAATTACGTAACTCATATAAACATTAATTATAAAGACATCCTTTGCTACAAAAAGTGCTAAAACGTATAAGTGATTGTCCTTATGATTTTCCAGGTTGAAACTTAGTAAGTAGTTTCGGGAGTATAATTAGTGTAATAGCTACTGGACTCTTTCCACAAATTTATAGAGATATTTTACAAGTATTACTAGATAGAGCAAGTCCTTCTATAGAATGAGCAATAAACAGCCCTCCTAAGCCTCACGCTTTTGTTAGTTTACCTTTACAAAGTGTGTTGGGTCCAAGTGACTGGTTCATTTTAAATATTGAGATGATAAGAAAGGTTTTTTCTTGAGTTTTACATACAGTTATAGTAGTATCTCAGGTATTTTTCTGTATTGAACTTTTCTCACATATATCTTTAATAGAGTATTGTGATCCATCTCCAGGTGCTACAAGTACAGGTGAATCATCTGCACCTGCAGGTGATTCAGCAGGTGCAAATGGTGCTACAAGTACAGGTGAATCTTCTGCACCCTCTGCAGGTGCAGAATCTTCCACTAGAGCATCCACACCAGAAGTTCCTTCAGATTTTGTGGATAGTAGAATACCCACTCAAAGTGAAATAGCATCTTGTGAGCACAATTTTTCTCCTATCCAAGATCGTACCTTGTTGGGTGTAGCTTGCGATTTTGGTGGGCCAGGTAATCACACTGCAGTTACTACAGCAGATACTGCTGTACATTATTGCAGAGATTGCTTTGCTATATGTTGTAACGATTGCTATGTAGGTGATTAATCATCTAAATATCTGTTTTTTTCCACAAGCTGGTGATTATATAACTAAAAACTTAGGTTTCTACACATATTAAATCTAATAAATGTATTTATTAAAAAAGTAATATCCATGTCTTTTTAATATTTATATATTGGAAAAGGATATGTCTACTGTTTAATTTATACACCCATAACTACAGTAGTACTTCCGTGGAAACTCTCTTAAGAGACAATCCAGGTACACCAGACTATACTTGCGTCTGGTGTACCAGTCGCGGGTCTTTATGGTAAAGGAGTAGGATCTATCCCCCTAGAGCAGGTTATTCCCACTTTAGCTTGGTAGTGATATGATAGGGTAAAACTAGTCCATGGCCATTACTTGAGTCGAAAGATTCTAAAGCATTGTACAATAATGGATCGGAATAATCTATCCCTTATTGGACCAGAAAAGGTATATATCTTAAGATATACTTAAAGGGTCCGAAAAAAAAAAAATATGCTAAAGCTATGCTTTAGCATAATTTTTATTTACTAGATTTAACGTTGTTAGTCTAGGTTACAAAAAAATTAAGTTTCCTTAAATTTTTTGTGCTACGCATAGCTCTTGGTTAGATATGGAGTTTATATATTAGATTTAAGGAAATAAATCTATCTTACAAAAAAGGAAGTTTCTAGAGATTTTTTTTGAAAAAAATCAGCCAAACTAATTGCGAGATGAGAACACTTAAAAGTCATCCCCTATTAAAATCAGTTAATCTATATCTTATAGATTCTGCGCAGTCTTTAAACTTGAGTTATTTATGTAACTTTGCTTCACTATTAGCTTTTTGTTTGGCTATACAAATTGTTACAGGTGTAACTTTAGCCATGCATTACAACCCTAGTGTACTAGAAGCATTTAACTCAGTGGAGCATATTATGCGGGATGTAAATAATGGATGATTAATACGTTATTTACATTCCAATACTGCTTCTGCATTTTTCTTCCTAGTATACCTACATATAGGTAGAGGTTTATACTGTGGATCCTACAAAGCACCTAAACCTCACGCCTTTGTTAGTTTACCTTTACAAAGTATAGTAGTTACTACTACTAGTAGCGCTATTACAAGTTTTTGTGCAGGTTTTTTTTTAGGAAGTATAGGGGTTGCCTTTTTTTTACCACCCGTCGACATAATAGTAGGTTTCTGGACCCAGCCCGAGGATACGGAAAGAGTAGTGCCCTTCGGTTTGTATGGGCAAGCGGCTATTGATCAGATGAATACAACCATGCTTTCAGCATTACATAATTTTAACACCATAAATGTTGAACTTATTAAGTGGTTGGGTTATCCTGAAACTCAATTACTTAATAACTCATCTTTAGTAAATGATATTAAAGGTATGTTGGGTGCACTGAGATCAACTAGCAGAGGTCTAGGTAATTGCTGTGCCCTTATGTATCAAAATGAAATACATTATGACAGAGTATTAGTTTCTCAACTGGCTGAAAGTGGTGTACTCTTAGATAATTGAATAGAACAAATGGAGGTATTTTTAGAGCTAGAACCTGTCTACCCTCAACAAGCTTTAGAGGTTTTAAGGCAGATGTCTAATGACCTTAATCAGCACTACTTTTCTTTTATGGCTACTTATATAAGAATATCCTTGGTTACTCTTATTGAGATTACCTAAATTCTTTTTGCTACGCATAGCTCTTGGCTAGATATGGAGTTTATATACTAGATTTAAGGAAATATATCTATCTTACAAAAAAGGAAGTTTCCTTAAATTTTTTTGTAAGATATGAGCCAAACTAATTGCGAAGTGAGGACACTTAAAAGTCATCCCCTATTAAAATTAGTTAATTCCTATCTTATAGACTCTGCGCAGCCTTCAAACCTGAGTTATCTATGAAATTTCGGTTCATTATTAGCTTTTTGTTTGGCTATACAAATTGTTACAGGTGTAACTTTAGCCATGCATTACAACCCTAGTGTACTAGAAGCATTTAACTCAGTGGAGCATATTATGCGTGATGTAAATAATGGATGATTACTACGTTATTTACATTCCAACACTGCTTCTGCATTTTTCTTCCTAGTATACCTACATATAGGTAGAGGTTTATACTATGGATCATACAAAGCACCCAGAACTCTAGTGTGAACTATTGGTACAGTTATCTTTATAACAATGATGGCAACAGCTTTCTTGGGTTATGTCTTACCATATGGGCAAATGAGTTTATGAGGCGCCACAGTTATTACTAACCTTATGAGTGCAATACCATGAGTTGGACAAGATATCGTAGAATTTATTTGAGGAGGTTTCAGCGTTAATAACGCTACATTAAACAGATTTTTCTCATTACATTTTGTTTTACCTTTTGTAATTGCTGCATTAGTCTTAATGCATCTAATTGCTTTACATGATAGTGCAGGTTCAAGTAACCCTATGGGTGTTGCAGGTAACTACGATAGATTAGCTTTTGCACCATACTTTATATTTAAAGATTTAATTACAATATTTTTATTTATTTTAATTTTATCTGTATTTGTATTCTTTATGCCTAATGTTTTAGGTGATAGTGAAAACTATGTTATGGCAAACCCTATGCAAACTCCTCCTGCTATAGTCCCAGAGTGATATCTTTTACCTTTCTATGCTATCTTAAGAAGTATACCTAACAAATTATTAGGTGTTATTGCAATGTTTGCAGCAATTTTAGCATTGTTAACTCTGCCATTTACTGATTTAAGCAGATCAAGAGGTCTACAATTTAGACCTTTAAGTAAAATAGCCTTTTATATTTTTTTAGGTAACTTTTTCATTTTAATGCAATTAGGGGCTAAACATGTTGAATCCCCCTTCATAGAATTTGGACAGATTACTACTATTATATATTTTGCATATTTTTTAATTATTATACCTATGTTTACTTTATTTGAAAATACTTTAATGGAATTACCTGCTTCTAATAGTATGGACGATTTTAATTCAGAAAAAGGAAATATATTTAATCTTCTAAGATTTCCTGAAGGTGCTCTTATTTCTGCGTTTTTTGATTTTAGAATACGTTTTAATTATAAATCTAAGTCTATTGACGAGGTAAAATTTAGAGCTTTAATGGCTGGAATTGGTACAGGATATACCCTTATATTCATTTTACATATTATTTTACCATTAGAATTACTAGATTTTATAGATAAACAACTAGTTACACCTAAACTTTGAGGTTCATATTTCCAAGATACTGGATTGTCAGATATGGATGTATTCCTTTATCTTGTATTCATTTTATTTAGTGTAGTTTTTATTTTAGCTTCTATAGTAGAAAGATACAGTTATAAAATAGTACTTATTACATATAAATGTTTTAACCTTGTTAGATCAGCTAAAGCTTTTAAACCCTTAAGCTCTTGTTTAGGTCAAGAGTTTGTATTAGTAGTTACTTTGGCTGCTTTTATTTACCTTACAAGCCCTCTTATTAGCTTCCCAGAACTAGAGAACTGTGATGCACCTAGACCTTGAGGTTTATATTTCCAAGATAGTGCTACACCACAAATGGAAGGTTTAGTGGAATTACATGATAACATATTATTTTATCTTGTAATCATTTTATTTGGTGTAGGTTGAATCTTAGCTTCTATAGTAAAAAACTATAGTTATAAAGTAGCACCTATTTCACATAAATATTTAAATCACGGTACATTAATAGAATTAATCTGAACTATTACACCTGCTTTAATCTTAATACTTATCGCATTTCCATCTTTCAAATTACTATATCTAATGGATGAAATAAGTGATCCAGCCATGTCAGTTTTAGCAGAGGGGCACCAATGATATTGAAGTTATCAATACCCTGATTTCTTAAATAATGATGAAGAATTCATAGAATTCGATTCATACTTAGTACCAGAATCTGATTTAGAAGATGGTGCTTTAAGGATGTTAGAAGTAGATAACAGAGTAATCCTACCTGAATTAACTCATGTTAGGTTTATTGTTACTGCTGCAGATGTTATACATTCCTTTGCTTGTCCTGCTCTAGGTATTAAATGTGACGCATACCCAGGTAGATTAAGTCAAGTTTCTGTTTTAATTAACAGAGAAGGTACATTCTATGGTCAATGTTCAGAGATATGTGGTATTTTACACAGCTCTATGCCTATAGTTATACAGGCAGTTTCTATAGAAAAGTTCCTTGCTTGACTGGAGGACCAGTAGAACTATTACTGATAATATGCTATTATTTTATTTCTTAATTTTATTATCCATTGCCGTCGCTTTAAGACGAGATAAATCTATATTATATAACCACAGACACAGACCCAAAGGTAAAAATGCCTTAAAAATAGATAGGACACAGCACACCATGAAGAATAATTTAGCTTTACCATTACAAAGTAGTATTATTAATCTAGCCTTTTTTAAAAGCTGTTTTAGTAAAAATGGTTTAATCTTAGTACTTTTAAATTTTATTACTGCTCAATTCCTCATGGTTATTTGGTTTTTATTTTTTAATAATAGCCCTTGATCTATCGTGAATTTAAACCTGTCGTATTATCTGGTTTATTTTTCAGTCTTTATATCTATATCATATGTCCTAACTTTATGAGTTCTGAATAAAAAATGATCTTGGAGGGGTTATTTTTTTAAATTGTTAGTAAACCTTATAGGTGGTCTTTTAGTTAAATTGGCTATGCAGCATGTGATGGTATACTTGAATATTATGGATTATATAGACTTACATGCTTTAGCCTGTGTTATGGTGCTACTTCTAAGTAGTGTGGGTCTTCTACTTGATATTAATAGTGGAGGTATGTTTATGAGTATGTCAGATCGTGGACATGGTAGGCCTTGGGAGCTTGGAACATCTAGCTCTGCACCTACACCTACACCTGCACCTACACCTGCACCTGTTCCTGCTTCTGCTCCTGCTACTGCTCCTGCGCCTGCGCAGGAGATACCTGAAGTGCCTTTAACAACGGATCAAAATATGACCAATGTTGATGCTAAGATAGAAAGGGCTAAAGAGCTTGTCAAATCAGATCGTGCTGCAGATATCTCTTTAAGAGGGTATTTATCTACTACAGAAAAATGAGCTATTAGAGAAAAAGCTATAGAGTTAGGCTTTGATAGAGATCCTACACACCAAGCTTGATGGAAGCGATATATGAGGGGAAACTCTGTTGATACAATAGGTACTATGAATGTAACTAATAAACATCTACGTGACTTATTAGAGTCTTGTAGGAATAGATAGATAATTTTGATGGTTTCTCCTCCCCCCAGGGAGGGCCGAAGGAACTCCTTTTTTTTTTATGCAAGCATCATTTATAGTATACTTTGTATAGCTCAGGTAACATTAGAAATGGTACAGGTAATTAGTTTTGGAAGATACATTGTTTTAAGATCTGTAGGTTTTGCACATATTTATTTACTATAATTTCTTCAAGCTTCATTTTTAGAGCTCTAAAAATGAAAACATAATTTAAAAGAACCTTTAATTTTTAATCTGAATTTATCACATATCTTATTTTTAATAGGTATTTTCGGTTTTCTATTAAACCGAAAAAATATAATTTTAATGCTTATTTCCATAGAAAGAATGCTTTTAGCTATTACATTTTTAATATTGGTAAGTTCACTAAGCTTATGTTACATATTAGCTTATATTAATTAACAGTGTTACTGACTTCTTTTTGCCTTATAATAGTATTATTAGGGATACAAGGTTTAGTAAATTCTTTCTTAAGCAATAAGGCAGATTTTTTGGTGAATGTCTTCAGAGATATGTGGTGTTTACACAGCTCTATGCCTATAGTTATACAGGCAGTTTATATAGAAAAATTCCTTGCCTGATTGGAGGAACAGTAGTGGTGTTTACAGTTTAGCCATAAAAATAGAATTTAACTCTAGGACTAAAAAGTTATATTCCATTTTTTATTTGCTAGGCTTTAGGTTTTTTACGAATAGAACTGTTTAGATGTAAACAGTGTTACCAATTATTACTACTAACTAGTATGTATTTTAGCGGGAAATTTTTTTTTAGAATAATTAATTACATGGTCAATAGTAGGATACACTTCAAGAAACATTTATTTACCTTAAAAATCCGGTTGTTTTCTACCTTTACTTGCCTTAACAGTCCTCTTAACAACAATCAGGATAGTGAAAGATCTAATGATCAACTAGCTAATGTACCTGATAACTCTAGCCAAGAGATTGATTTTGAAAATACTACGGTACAAAGTAAGATACAAGTTATTAATAAATATCTTCTTCCTAAAAAGGAGGAAAGAGCTTACTCAGATGATGAGTATAGTTCGGATAGCACCACAGGTAGTGATTTAGATCAGGAGTTTCGTAATGATAAGGATAGGATGGATGATTATTATAGAGCTAAACATGGAAATTTAGTAGTTCAAAGAAGTAGGGCCAATGAAGCCAACGACTCTTTATACCAAGAAGGTCATATTTCTTCTGCTGAACATGAAGAAAATCAAAAAAACATCCTTGCCAAAGGAGAAGATAAAGAGCAAGCCCTTAGGGATCGTGAAATCGAAAATAAGAGCGAGAAATCTGAATCTTCTGAGGGTGACTCATATCTCTCAGATGTTGAAATGAAAGATCTGAATGTGGCAGATTCAGATGATGATGATTCCGACAATAACGGAGGGTCTGGTGGGCCAGGTGGGTTTACTTTTGGTGGAAAGGGTTCCTCAGAGTCAGAGAATCCAAGCCCTTATATTGGCAATACAACAAATGCTAGCATAAGTCCTTTGGATTTTGTTATTGAATTAGAGTCATGTACTTCTATATTTGATGTAGGTAGTCTTTACGATGTAAGTGAGATCTAGTTCTGTTTTTTCATTAGCCTATTTGCACTTAAATTCCTTCTTCATTCTGGAATTCCTTGGCCAAGCCAAGGAATATGGTTCTTTTTTCTTTAGTGTAAAATCGCAATTCATAGGGTGCGTTAAGTTTAGCCGGGTTACCAGTGTCTGGACAATAGATTAATCTGATCTTTAGCTGATTATTAAAACGTCTTAAATATTAGGAAGGTATGTTAATGGCTGATACCTACTAGTGGCGCGATGGAGTGGAAATATGATTATTTAGTTATATTAAAAAAATACCCCTTCTTTTCTATTAAGGGGTATTTTTTTTTAGGGCGCCACTTTTAAATATTTATTGTCTATAAATATCTTAGATATCTAAGAGGTTGTTTTTATTACTTGAGTGCCTCAGTAGCAGAAACTAATAGAGCACCTTTTGATTTAGCAGAAGAGAGGCTAAATGAATATCTAACTAAACAGATTTGGCCTTTTTATAGATCTGGTAACCCGCTAAAGCTTTTAGTACTTAAGAGTTATGTTACTCTTATATCAATCCACATATGTAGTATAAATAAATATATCAGTATAGCATAGCCCAAGTGGAATTCGTATCCTTTTTTTGAATTTTTTTTTGGTTGACTGGTTAAAGGGGCTATTTTTAAACACATGTAAAAAAAAAGGGGGAAAGAAAAAGTTCTGTTTTTCGCTAGTTCAATGGTAGAACAAGATACTCCTAATGTCAAGATCAAAGTTCGAATCTTTGGTGAAAAGTTTCCCTATGCTTTTATTTTCTTTACTATCTATTTTATTATCCAATGCCGTTGCTTTAAGATGAGATAAATCTATATTATATAATCGTTTAAGCATAGCAATTTTGCTAGCTATAATATATACAGGTCTGGATGGTTTAAATATGGTGGCTATGTCTAGAGGTCTAAGTTTGTTTGGAGGTTTATTCCATACTACTGCCACAAGTCAAGTTTTGCAAATTTATATTTTTGCTGTTACTGCAGCTATCTTACAATTAACTGGATTTTACCCTCGAAAAGTTTTAAATGATAAACTCACAAGTACTTTTAGCTTTATATATGCTATTTTTTCTTCAAGAAATCTTCACACAGCCTCTTTAGATAGTGAAGTCATAAATAAAAAAGGAGAAAATTATAAAATAATAGAATACCCTTTAATCTTATTGTTTATTATAAGTGGTGCTACATTTTTAATAAGTAGTAGTGATATAGTGTCTATTTTTTTATCCATAGAATTACAAAGTTATGGTTTATACTTACTAGCTACATTGTATAGAAACAGCGAATTATCCACTGGTGCAGGACTTACTTACTTTTTATTGGGTGGTTTAAGCTCCTGTTTTATATTATTGGGAACAAGTTTACTTTATGCAAACTCTGGTACTACTAGTTTAGAAGGGTTTTACGTAATAACTAGCTTAAGTGACATAACAAAAGACAATTTGACTAATTTAATAAGTTTATATGAAACTAATTACATAAACTTTGCCCTAATTATTATGACAGCAGGTTTTTTATTTAAAGTAAGTGCTGCACCATTCCATTTCTGAAGCCCCGATGTATATGATGCTATACCTACTATAGTAACTACTTTTGTAGCAATAGTAGCTAAAATATCTATTTTAATCTTTTTACTAGAAATAGTACATTATACAAGTAATACTTGTTTTACACCTAATTTTAATTGAACCTATATTTTACTAGTTAGTTCTTTATTATCTTTATTAATAGGTACAATTTTAGGTTTAAGCCAAGATAGAATAAAAAGATTATTTGCCTATAGTACTATTTCACATTTAGGTTTTATACTCTTAGCTTTAACTATAAATAGTATAGAATCTATACAAGCCTTTATATTTTATTTAATGCAATATTCACTTTCAAACTTAAACGCCTTTATTTTACTACTTAGCATAGGATATACTTTATATACATATGTAAGTGATGGCAAATCTCATGTGAAACTATTAGACCAAAATAATTCCCCTCTTCAGTTAATTAGTCAATTAAAAGGTTATTTTTCGGTAAGTCCTGTATTAGCTTTAAGTTTTGCCATTACTATTTATTCCTTTGTGGGAATTCCGCCATTAGTAGGGTTTTTTGCTAAACAGATGGTATTAAGTGCTGCACTAGATAACGGTTATATCTTTCTAGCCTTAGTAGCTATTTTAACCAGCGTCATAAGCGCAGTATATTATTTAAGTGTAATAAAACAAGTCTTCTTAGATAAATTTATTTATACAGATGTTACAGAAACGAGCGAAAAAGCTCTAAGCCCCTTAAACACAAAATTATCTAGTACTTTAAGTATAACAATTTCTGTTTTAACTTTAGTAATTTTATTTTTTATTTTTAATCCCCAAGAATGATTAAGTATGGCTAATATATTAGCACTTTTAATATTTAACCCTTAAATGACAAGTATTACCTTTTTTTTTATTTTAGTACCAGTTTTAGCCGCTACATTATTAGCAGTTAACCTTATACTTGCTCCACACAGTCCTTATCAAGAAAAAGATAGTGCATTTGAGTGTGGGTTCCATTCCTTTTTAGGGCAAAATAGAACTCAATTCAACATTTCTTTTTACATATTTGGTTTATTATTCTTATTATTTGACTTAGAAATATTCTTAGTTTTCCCTTATATTACTAGTGCTTATAATAATGATGGATACGGTTTAACGGTAATGATGATCTTTTTCCTTGTATTAACTGCGGGGTTTGCTTTTGAATTAGGTAAAAATGCCTTAAAAATAGAGAGCAGACAACACTCTACAAAGAATACCTCCAACACTCTAGATGGTTCTAGTAATTTGCCTTTACAGAGCAAAATTAGTTTATCTTTTTTTAAGTACTTAAATACAAAAACTCTTATTTTAATACTTATTAGATTTGTTTGTAGCCAAATGCTTATGGTTCTTTGATTTTTTATCACACATGATACACCTTGATCCATTTTGGATTTAAACTTATTAAATTATCTGCTTTATACTTCAATTTCTACATCCATTATACATATAATAAGCTTACTATGTATGAATAATATATGGAATACAAAAAATTACCTTAAAAATTTGTTTGCTGTGGTAATTACAGGTTTCTTTATGAAATGGGGTATTCTCAACATAAAAGAATATTTAGCTTTAATGGAATGTTTAGATTTAGATACATTTGTTTCTGTACTTGCTTTATTGATTAATTTGTGTTGAGTTAATATCTTTGATATGCACGCTGTAAGTAATGTACCTTTAAACTCAGGGCCTTTTGCAGGTCCTGAGAGGGTTCCTGTGATTGCCATGAACAGGCCTGTTCCTGTAGAGCCTCCTCTTAGTGTAGGTCCCCCTAGTCATCGTTTACCTCCAACAAATCCTGTAGGGACAGGTAGAGCTCACGTTGCAGAGCCCGTGGGAGGTTCACAAGAGACTAGAAGGCCTGTACTTCCTACTACTAGTTTAGCAGGTCTAAATGCTGGTACAGATGTTAGAACCGCGCTACCCTTTCGAACCTATAGAGATGGAGCACATGTTGGTGTATACGATATGGATAGAGGGTCTGTTACAATAGGTACAGATCCTCTCGGTACTGTACCAATTGATGTGAATTTCGAGGATCCATGTAGACAATTAGAAAAAGGTTTCAATCCAAATGGTTCGAACCAGCCTCTTGCTAGGAATATAGGTCGTACATTGTATGAATTACGTAAAGCTGGTGTTGACACACTTCCTTATACTATGCTTGGTACTAAGCAAGAAGCAAAATTTCTTTTTCTACAAAGAGCAGGATTAGGTGATATGACACCTTCTGTACGTGTTCGTATAAAGGTTACCGATGAATTACTTACAAACCTCTTCAATCAAAAATAGAAACACGCCTTTAATATTAAAGAATACTCAAGATTACATATACTTATCTTTATAATTTTGATATTTAATATTAAGCCCATTTTTACGTAAAAAGTAACGTATGTAGTGTTTTTCGGTGTGGTTTTCTCTATATAAATTGGTTTACAATATTCCCATTATTAAATTATTAGTCACTAGGTTTAAAGGCGGTAAAACTAAGATGGATTTATTATCCATAAACACAATGTTCTCCTGGTCTTTAATGGATTATTAATTACTTAGGTAACGGCGGAGATAAAAGTGCGGACAAAGATATATGGCATGTATTTTCTAATACTTTCCTTATAATTAAACATGATGAACCTTTAGTTTTTTAATATGAATTTATCCCTTATCTTATTTTTAATAGGTATATTAGGTTTTGTTTTAAACCGAAAAAATATAATTTTAATGCTTATTTCCATAGAAATAATGCTTTTAGCTATTACATTTTTAATATTGGTAAGTTCACTAAGCTTTGATGATATATTAGGTCAAACATATGCTATTTATGTAATAGCCATTGCGGGAGCCGAATCAGCCATAGGTCTAGGAATATTAGTAGCTTTTTATAGATTAAGAGGGAATATTTCTATAGAATATAAATAATGTATCTAGCTTTAATAGTGTTACCTTTATTAGGATCAATAGTTGCTGGCTTTTTTGGTAGAAAAGTCGGAGTAATTGGATCACAAATAATTACATGTAGTTGTGTAATTTTAACTACCATTTTGGCCATTCTGGCCTTTTTTGAAGTAGGGTTAAATAATATACCCGTTTCTTTACACTTGTTCAGATGAATAGATTCTGAATCACTTAATGTCTTATGAGGCTTTAATTTTGATAGTTTAACAGTTTCTATGCTAATACCTGTATTAATAGTTTCATCTTTAGTACATGTATATTCTATAGGTTATATGAGTCACGATCCTCATAATCAAAGGTTCTTCAGTTACTTAAGCTTATTCACTTTTATGATGATTATACTTGTAACAGCAAATAATTTCTTACTTATGTTTGTAGGTTGAGAGGGTGTGGGTGTTTGTTCATATCTTCTAGTAAGTTTCTGATTTACTAGAATAGCCGCAAATCAAAGTTCAATCTCCGCATTTTTAACTAACAGAGTAGGTGATTGTTTTTTAACTGTAGGTATGTTTGCCATACTGTGATCATTTGGTAATGTGGATTATGCTACAGTATTCTCATTAGCACCTTTTGTTAATGAAAATATTGTTACAATAATTGGTATTTGTTTACTTATAGGTGCAATGGCTAAAAGTTCACAAGTTGGTTTACACGTTTGATTACCTATGGCAATGGAGGGTCCTACACCCGTTTCTGCGTTAATACATGCAGCCACTATGGTTACAGCAGGTGTATACTTATTAATGCGTTGTAGTCCATTAATAGAATATAGTTCAACTGTGTTATTACTATGTTTATGAATAGGTGCAATTACAAATGTATTTAGTTCTCTTATTGGTTTATTCCAACAAGATATTAAAAAAGTTATAGCTTATTCCACAATGAGTCAATTGGGAATGATGGTTATAGCTGTAGGATTAAGTTCATATAATATTGCTCTGTTCCATTTAGTAAATCATGCCTTTTATAAAGCACTACTGTTCCTAGGTGCTGGTGCTGTAATACACGCGGTTAGTGATAATCAAGATTTTAGAAAATACGGAGGATTAAGACAATTCTTACCTCTTACATATTCTGTAATGCTAATCGCTTCACTTAGTTTAGTAGCTTTCCCATTTATGACTGGATTCTACAGTAAAGATTTTATACTAGAGTCCGCTTATGGGCAATTTTACTTTTCTAGTACTGTAGTATACTTTATAGCTACTATAGGTGCTATGTTTACTACTTTATATAGTGTTAAAGTTTTATACTTAACTTTTTTAACTAATCCTAATGGACCACTAGTTAATTATAAAAATGCTCATGAAGGAGGTATCTTTATGAGCTTACCTTTAGTGGTTTTAGCAATTTTTTCTATCTTTTTTGGTTATGTAACAAAAGATATTTTCATAGGTTTAGGCTCAGGTTTTTTTGCAGATAATAGTTTATTTATACATCCTAATCATGAAATTATGTTGGATACTGAATTTGCAGTAAGCACTTTTTATAAGTTATTACCTTTAATATTTACTGTTTCTTTAACTGTTTTATCTTTAATTGTAAGTGAGTATTTACCTAAATTACTTATATCTTTTAAATTTACTAGATTAGGTTATAATATTTTTAGTTTCTTTAACCAACGTTTTTTTATAGAGCTTTTTTATAATAAATATATTACTGGTCTTGTACTTAAACTAGGTGGACAAACTACTAAAGTATTAGATAAAGGTTCTATAGAGTTAATCGGGCCTTTTGGTTTAGAAAAAGGTTTACTTAGTTTAAGTAAAAGCTTAAGTAGCTTAGACACCGGTGTAGTTACATCTTATGCCTTGTATATTTTAATAGCTTTAATTATTTATATTTTACTACCATATCTGTCATTAAATGATAATAATTTATTACTCTTAACATTATTAGGTATATTTATTTATCTTAATTCTAAAATTTCTTTAAATATAGAGAAGGATCAGATAATTATAGCAGCTCCTCTTGAAAGTTCTTTTCTTTTTTTAGCTGGTTTGTCAGTTTATGATGTTTTTTTAACTGCCAAAAAAGATATAATTAAGAAATATACCTTTAATTATTTAGTTATACGCTTGCTTATTGCTACTGCACTAATAACATTAACTGGTGGTTTAGGTATTTTAGCTATATTAGGTGCATTACCTATTGACCTTCTAGTAATTATAGGTGTCCTTTGCTGCTTAATGTACTTCGCTTTTCTATATAGAAAAGGTTGTTTTAATATTAATATAAAAAGTATTCAAGATTTACTTTTAAATATATGTATATATTTTTTCATTCTAGGGTGTTTTGGTATTTTATTCTCTTTATTTATTTGCTGATTAAGAAATTGTATAACAACAGGTATGCTCTGTTTTGATTTAGTAACTTTTTGCTTAGTTTTTAGCCAGGATTTTGTCTTAAGCCAATTTCCTAGAATAAGTGTGGCTAGTTTGCTAAACAGTACTTCAGGATCTCCTACTTCAGCAGGAGGGGGTCCAGGTGGTGGTGGTGGCCCTGACCCCAACACCAGCATACTGCAAGGCAGTGCTAGTACCGACGAAAATAGAACAAGTCGTAATGCTCCTCCTGCAACGGATACAGGTCCTCCTACACTAAGTACTCAAGATAAAATTGATTTAGTATCGAAGATCCATGACCGGAGATCTACGTTAAATGAATTTACTGTACAGGAGAGAAGGAATCTTCGTCAAATATTGCTCGAACGCGGATATGATACCCGATTTCCGACTATATGAAGAATGTATTTTAAAACGAATTCCCTGAATATGATGGGTTATGTGAGCACAAGAAGTATCATTATCAATGAATTACACCAAGAGATGCAAAATCTTAATTAATATATTCGTTAATTCTGTTATGATCCTTTTTCTGGGGATTCTATATATGATGTAAATCATAATTTTCTCCATGTATCATTTAAACCTCTTTCTTATGGGACGAGGAACAGTAGAACAATTAAATAACTAGTAAGGTGGGTTTACCACTCTCAAGTATTAGTACTTTAAATGAGAGAATACGTCTCCTAGAATTAATACGATCTCATCGTTATGCTCTTATGAAGGAGAAATATTGACCTGATTCTTCGGAATCACTAGGTCATTTGGCTAATGAGAGTAACTCTGGGAACTTTATGATAAGATTAATCAGGCATATGGAACAATTTTACAATAAATAATGATTATCCTCTTTGTCTGTAGAAGTTCCTTTCTTATAAGCTTGGGCAATTTTTAAAGGTTCATTGTTTACATACACTAAAGAGTAAAATAGGTAGAGAGTGTTACTGTAAAGATGGTATAATGAATATTAGGAAGGTACATATAAATGGCAGGTACCTACTAGTGGCGCGATGGAGTGGATGCTAATTTAGTTAGATTAAAAATACTCAAGTAAAAATACATCTTCTTGGAGTCTTTTTTTTTATGGAAGTATTTTTTAGGGCGCCACTTTTGAAGAATAATTATGCTTTTCTTTATAGAAAAGGATAAAAATCATGTTAAAAAAATTTACAGTGTCTCAGGTTATACGGGTTTTATGTAGGCAGTGCAGTGGGGCCCGTCACTTATCTTATCCTTTTAATATATTACATATGTAAGTACTATGGCTTATAGCTTATGTTTTGGGTATAAGCACATAATAAACTCATATTATATTGAGTTTATAGATAGGTGATGTATTAGCCCCCTAATAGTAAGTCGGGAAATGTCCCCCTGTTCACTCACCCCCCTTATTTCTGGTAATGGAAATAAGAATCAAAAGAAAAGAGTTAAAAACTGATTCTTATTTCCCCCCCTTAAAAAAATAGACTTAAGCAAATAAAAAAGGGATAGTTCAATAGGTTAGAACATTAATTTAATGCGTTAAGAATGAGAATTCGATTTTCTCTCCCGGCTTTTAGGCTTTTTTGTTCTTGTTCTTGGCCGTTAAATCTAGCTAATAGGTTTCTGAACATCTATATCCAAAAAGCTACTTGTAAAACTAAAATCTACAAGCTTCTGCTTTAAATAAAAAAGAAATCTATATGCTTAAATAAACTTAAGCAGCTATGAATACCTCTTATGCAAAAGAGTTTAGGGGTTTAGTGGCTAGCGAAAAGCCAGAAAATATACCCTACCTCTAAACTAGGGTTTAAATCTTTTATGGTTTAAGCTAAGGCATTGCACATCACTATATAAACATTGTGTAAAATTTATGAAAATTCTATATATTATAAACGAAACTTATACAAACGGTATATTTATTTCTCTTAACTCTCAGTTTTCCTTAAACATGGACACAGACCATCTAAAAAAAACGACTTTACAAAGTTCTGTACTAGACTTAAAGGGTTTAGCTCTAACAAGTATCATATTTAAATCATTAACAGATTATTATAATAACTTTACACTTAAGTTCTTTATAAATATGATAGTTAAGAGTTTTTATTTCAGACTTTTTCTGCTTGGTTTAACTATTATTTTTTTAGGGTTGGGTGTAGGTTTAACTACTATTTCTTTATGTATATTTATTGCTATAGAGATATACTATGCATATTATATATATAGTATATCAGGGGGTAACCTTAAAAAAGCACAATATTTTTTCTTTACATTAAGTTGAAGACTTTTAACAATCTATTCTTTTTGATGTTTAGTAGGTTATTTATCTATACTTTTTGGACTAGATTTACTAGTATGAATTTCTGCTATTTCTCCTCTATTTTTAAGCGAATATAAGTTAGCTATGGATCCTGGTCAAGATCCATATGGTATGGGAGGGGGAGGTTATAACCCCCATCCTAACCATGGTGGGCCTTATCATGGTCCTGGGGGTCCTGGGGGTCCTGGGGGTCCAGGTGGTCCAGGTGGAACATATATACCCTTACCTGAAGATAAAGGTAAAGGCAAAGCTGTAGCAGATAGTATATATTCTACTAAATTAAAAGAAATTCGGTCAGAATTATCTATAGGTTTAGTAAACTTTAAACATTTTCTTGATGTAAATGGCATTAAACCTGTTTTTGTAAGTGTTAAACCTGGGTTTGCAGAAAGTTCATATTCATATGAATATCCTGTAAAAGGTGGAAAAGCTTTAGAAAAAATAGCAGAACCTGCTTTTTTTTGTCTTCAGTCAAAGGTCGAAGATTACATAAATGCTTTGGCCAAAGCAGACATAGCGAAGGATCCTTGCTTCATGGAGCATTGAAGATATCTTTTTGAGTTGGATGTATCTCTTTATACTAGTGTAGAATTAGATGAAATGTATCAAGAAGCATATAAACTTAAGGGGAGACGACCCATGTTTTTACCTGGTTATTATAAACACTCAAAGGCTCTTTTTACTGTGAACGATGCTCTTTATAGTAGGGATAAGTCTATTTATGCACAGGCAGATACCTTTAATAAGGTGCGAGAAGCTTCGCCTATTTTAAGTAATGTTCCTTTTGACGTATTTTGAAAATAATTAGCTTTTGTACAAAAGATATGATCTAGTGAGCATAGATACGTAGGGGATTTTCTTTCTATAGATCAAGGATTGTATTTAAAAGCAATAGCACAAAAATATAATGCCCCCCCTAGTCTCTACCCCCTTTTTATTTCTGGTAATGGAATGGGATCATTTTGGAAAAATAATTATTTTTATCTTTCTTTCCACCTTGTGTTACCAGAAACCGCTTTTTGTTTTACTTGGTTTACTTGGTTTACCTGTTATTTTACGCTCATCCCCTCTTGGATTTAACGAGCCTTTTACAGTTAAAAAAAGCTCTTGTATATTACTTATGCACAAGCTTAGATTATTTTCGTGCTAGTTAGGATGGTTTTCAATCTCAGTCAAAGATCAGATGGATTTTAACGTGTTTTAGGGTTAAAAGCTCACGAACACAAAACAAATATAAGGTGGAGATTCCTATTTGTTTTTCGAGCAACCCCTGCGGGTTACGGCTAAAAATGACTACATAAGAACTTGGCTATATGTCTTGGTTCTGGTATAAGTAATAGCAGTTTGCCCGTAAAGAGGAACAGTAGAACACCCTCTTAAGTGTTCAATTCCTTTTTCATCCAAGTTGCTTACGTCGTGGTGGTATTCAAAAAAGGCAATTTTTGTTCTACTAAGTCAACAAATTTGCAACTTTTAATGAATAAGATTAGTATAAACCAAGACGAAAACAAATAATTTACTGCAGATATGTTATACTGTATATATTATTTTACGTCTTATGTATAAGAGATTTAATTTACTTTTTTTCCCTTGTTGCTTTAGTTATAATACGAATGTGTATCTTTTTATTTACTTTTATCCCTTTTTTGTTCTTTTGCTGGTGTCTTGTTTGGATAAATATTGTACTAGATATATTTACATCTTATTAAATATTGAAGGAAAGTCCGCAGCTTAAAAGGTTAATGTATATACATTAGTAATATACGAAGGCAAAAGTCCTGGTCTTAAACAGAAATTAATTGTCGTGCAGAGCACGTTGGCGAACTAATAAGCCTTAACCAAGCCTTATTTTAGATAAATTGTACCAAACAGGAAGCGGCTTATATTTATCCAAACAAAAAAGCCCTCATGGCTGGGCCATGAGGGCCCGGCCATGAGGGCCCGGCCATGAGGAGCCACTTAGAAAGAAAATTTTATTATCTACAACCATTTTTGCATAAAAAGACTAAAGTTTCTCTTACGAAACCTGAGAAAAATAAAGACTAAGCAACAGGTATTATCTTTTATGTTTAACTTGAAACATTGCTTAATAGTTTAAAAAGTGTATACTTCTACACTATTACCATAACTAATTAGGTTAACAATTTCTGTGTTAACATCCCTTTATATTCAGATAAATTATCTGGCTTAGAAGATAAATCCGTAATTAATCTTTTAAATTTATCCAGATCTAAATAGGCATTATATATTGGATCCTATAAAACTTTAACAGACCCATTTACTAAATAACTAAGTTATGGAACATTACATCAAATAGCACATCGTCTGAGAGATTTTCTCTCTCTTTAGCACCTGAAGGTAAAGAGAGAGAAGTATGTGTATCATGTTGTACATGCTCTGTAGAGTCATCTTCACATCTAGAAGGTTTTTTCTTAACTAGTTCCTGCTTAGATACTACACTGTGTTTATTAGTACATTCTAACGCTAAGGACCTGTTATTCTCCAAGGTACTTGAGTTTAGACCTGGTATATCAAACTCGTGAACATATAAATTGGAAACAAAATAAACCATACAAGATATAATGAAAATAACTGCTAAGAATAAAGCCTTTAAAGTGCTTACTATACAGTTTTCTATTATATTATATTTACTGAGTTATTTTGGTGGCTATTACCTTATGAATCAGTACCTTTTAAGTTATTATCTTTTTCTGTAAAAGGTAAGACTATTGGTATAGTGTCCAGTCAGTCTTTGGGACTAGATAGAAAAAAAATTGTAAGATTTATATTCATATTCTTCTAATTAACTATATTAAGAATATGCGTAATGATTCCATTATTCGTCTTAGTGTATTTATAACTAAATATCTAAAGGTTACATTTGAGACAAAGGCTTCTCCTCTTTTTAATTAGTCTTCCCGAGGTCTTTATATTAGCTAAAATTATTTTCTAAACCAATTGCTTTAGAATAGGTTAGGTATTAGTTATACTCTAAGATAGAGGATGTATTTAGTTCAAGTGCTTATATTTGGCCAAATACATTATATATTGTAAAGGGATGCACATCTTTTACACTTTACAAAAAAAGATTAGATTGCCTAATAATATAAATATATAGAGAATTGACCGAGTGGTTTAAGGTGATAAGCTTGAAACTTATTTGAGCAATTATAGTTCACATCCGTTCAAATCGGATATTCTCTGATAAAAAAAAAGGGGATATCCCTTTTTTAAGTTATCTATATAAATATACGGGTTAGAGCCAGGTTGGTTAGGCGTCTCATTTGGGTTGAGAAATTGCTATGTTCGAATCATAGTGACCCGAATGTCCTCTGTTTTGAGAATTTTAATAAATAGTAAATAAAATAGATATGGAAATTACTATCTCATCTTTTTAATGCAGAAAAGATGGCAAGTATATAAAGAAATTATTAAGGAATCCATGCTATATATCAAAGGGATTGAATAGGTACGTGGTCTATCCTTGTAGAGAGGGATATTTTCTTTTACAGAAATATCCTTTTTTACAGAGATAGGGTGGCAGACTTGTACCCTAAGAGAAATTAAGTAATAAACGAAGTGAATTGAAACATCTTATTACCTTCAGGAAAAGAAATCAAAAGAGATTCTGTAATTAGTGTGAATGAAAGCAGAAAAGCCTATAAATAAATAAGTAAAACAGAGTACATACCAGTTTGAATATTAAGGGGACCCTTCCTCTAAGGCTAAATATGATATATAAGCGATAGTGAAGTAGTACCGTGAGGGAAATGGATTGAAGTAGTAGTTTTATAAGCAGCTCAAGTAAAACTTAAAAAAAGAATTAGAGCGTACCTTTTGTATAATGGGTCAGCAAGTTAATACTAGATGCGAGCGAAGAGCAAAGGTAAAGCAGTTAAGACATAATAATTAGTATCTAAGATTAGACCCGAAGCCTAGTGATCTTACCATGATCAGGGTTATAAAAGCTCGAACGGTTTATCGTTGTATAGATATCCGATGAATTGTGGTAAGTTAGTGAAAGACAAAACAGACTAGGATAGCTGGTTTTCTGCGAAACCTATATAAGTAGGCGATTTTAATTACATCTTGGCAGGTACAGCGATGTAATCCCATTAGAACTTGACGTTTAATTACGACATTTTTTAGACTATTGGGGGGCGTGACAACCCTATCAGTGGGTATTTGCACTCGGAAGGGCTTGGATGTATGTTGAATTATCAGACATAGTACGATAAGGTTGTATGTCAAAAGGGAAACAGCCCAGAACAAGAGTTAAAAAGGTTCCAAAATTATTGTTAAGTGAAAAAAAGGGAGTGTTTATCTAATTCGGTCAGAAAATAGGCTTAGCAGCGGCCATTTTTTTAAGATCTCGTAACAGAGCACTGGCTATTGTTTATTCTTAAAAAATAAACCTGGGTAAAGGCACCGAAAATTTAACGGATCTAAACAATATACCGAAACCTTGTCCATATATAATAAAAACTTAGTTTATTATATTTGGGGTAGCAGAACATAGGGCATATCTTAGATTTTTTCTTGGTAAGAAAAAAAAAACTCCTTTTGTGCAACAGACAAGACAAGAGGGACCACCTTTTTAGACGAAGGTGGTTAAAAAAAAAGATTACCCTAGGGAGAATGCTGACATGAGTAGCGATAAAGAACCATGTTCTCGCCTAAAGCTTATGGTTTATTATTAATGTAACGGCCTCTAAGTTTATAAGAAAGACCTGGTGCATACAAAAATAAACTAAAAAGATGCTTAAAATCTGGTCGGTAAAGAATGCTTAAACAAACCGAAAGGACTAAACGATGAGAAAAATCAGGGCTTATAAGTAAATAACCTTTGGCTATTAGCTCCATATATTCCAAATCCATATACCAGCACATGCTGAAGAAGAAAATCGGACGAAAAGGATCTAATACCAAAGTGACAAAGGTTCTGGAAAACTTATTGCCTATGTAGTGGGATACTACTTTAACACCGTACCTAAGAACCACCAAAGGTAAGCTAGTAGAGAATACGAAGGCGCTATTAGAGTGAACAATCATTAAGGAACTCGGCAAATTGGCTCACGTAACTTCGGGAGAAGGTGCGCCACTTGTCTTGTCTAATATCAAGTAAAAAGGAGGAGGCACGGAATGGTGTTGTACGACTGTTTAATTAAAACAAAGCACTTTGCGAAGACAAAAATTCGATGTATTGAGTGTGAGCTCTGCCAAATGTCGGCAGGATATAGTATTTTGCTTAGTTGACTATAAATAGGCTAGGATTTGATAGAATCCCCGATCAATGGCGGCCTTAACGATGAGGGTCCAAAGGTAGCGGAATACCCTGGCCGTTAAATGCGGTCTTGCATGAATGACTTAACGATACAACAGCTGTCTCAATGATTGGCTCAGCGAAATTGGAATAACTGTGAAGATACAGTTTACCTCTAGATAGACGAGAAGACCCTATGCAGCTTTACGGTTACTAGTTATTGGGTATAATATAGTGAGTTTTAGTGTAGAAGGTAATGGTAACATATAATTGAAACACCTTTACTACATGTATTATATTGGGCCTGCGTAGTATCAGAACTACGGGTCTATTACCTTTTTTTTGAATGGGGACAATTGCTAGGTGGCGGTTTATGCGGGGCACAGATCCCATAAAAAGTACCTGGGAATATCCAACTTAACAAGGAATATTTAATGGCATGTCTGCCATTAAATTAGGGGCAAACCTAAACTTAGGTTTGCCTATTTACTTTTTTTACAATTAGGCAATTATTTTAAAGACTTAAACTCTTTAAAATATATAGCTCGTTTGGTTATTATTCTATTTGAGAGTAGAACTCTAAAAATTTTTATATGTAAGATTTTACCTATCTACGTGTAGGTGTAAACTAAACATTTTTCTTGCCATGTTTTTTTTTACGAAAATTTTGTTTTACGAAATGTTTTCAATTTTTTACTTATTGCTGAATATGATAAGCTAAATGATTTTGATTTTTACATAAGAAGTTTAATGGCTTAATCTTGCTTTACTGTTTAACCTACAGGTTATTCAGTCGCGTAAGCGGGGCATACGATCACAAGATGCAGAAAGGTAAGGTCTTGGATTATTGAAAAAGCTACGCTAGGGATTCTTTGTTAGTCCTCCAATATTTACTTTTGGCCTTAGGCCAACCTAATTATTGGTAATAATCTGGGTCAATTTCAAAAAACACTTTTGCATCCCTTTTCTGTATGAAGAAAAAGAGAAAAGAAAAAGTCCATTTGAAGCGAAACTAACTTAAGCATTATTTACAGGTTAGACCGTTCAACGACTAGAAAGTGAGTTATGCTAACAATAATCTTTCTTTTAAACCCAGCATTTACATTTAGATTATCTTAGTAAAAACAAAAAAAAATTGTTTTTTGGACTAACCGTCACTTTTTTTACAGACAAATTGCTTCCAAAAAGCTATATAGTCTTAAATATCTATTTCCAAAAAAGATGTTAAATATTTTTACTTGCAAAGCACTAAAAAAAAATAAAGACCCACTTAATATTATGGAGAGTAAGGGGGAGTCTGCTACTAAAGCTAGACATTATCCCCCTGCTACTAAAGAATGATTTAACAGTATTTATGCTTATAACAAAAACACCTTAAAATCTTTGCCCAGTGCAGATAAACAGGCCCTCACAACTATAAGAAGTTATTTCAATATGTTTAGTCGTAAATTAGAAAGAAAAATTAGAGCACGTCGTTTGCGTTTATGACAAAGAAGATTAAGCGCTAACCGAATTTTAGTGGGTAAACCTGAACTAAAGCATACCAGCGAAAAAGTAGTGATTAATTTATATGTATATAATAGACAAAAATTCTATTATCTTAGCAAAATGGCCAAATTAAGTACTTTAACAGAAAAAGCCCAATTTTTATCTCTAGGTGATATGGTAAAATCACTAAAGCTTGCTTATCGAAAGCTACGTAAATCTTTACCTAAACACTTATGAAGAATATTGTCCAAGAATCCATCCTATTTTAAATTAAAAATGCTAGTAATTAAAACTAAAGGTTTGGCTATGTTAGAAAAAATTGAAAAAGAGAAAAATATTTTGATTACTACACTTAAGTTAAAAAAAAAGAATTCTTTTAACTATGAAAATAAATATTATATCAACTTTTTAAAAAAACTTTTAAGAAAAGAAAGACTTTATATGCGTTTTAGACAAATAATGTTTTTAAATAAATCTAAATTTAAGAGCACATATATTCCACCTCTAGTAGAAGTACTAGCCAAAGCTTATAATAAAAAGGTAGTATTTAATATAGTAGCTTTAAAAAACTATCATTTAAATAGCGATATTTTTACACAAATCTTAGCCATAAAAATAAGAAATAGAAAAAATAGAGTACTTAGAGTACTAAAGTCTTCTTTAAGAAATATTAACTTACCTCATTATAAAAGATTAGATTATTTTAGTAAAGTTCCTAAAATAACCTCTTTACAAAATTTATGGCTTAAAGATTTAATGTTGGTCTCACTTCTTAAAAAAAGAAAAGATAAAAATACAGATATCTTAAATAATCTTCTTTTTTCTAATCTTACTGGTTTAGAAAGTTTAGAAAAAGTCCCTGAAAAAAAAGTTTTTCCTTCAGCAAAGCCTTTAGAAACCTTACCAAGCACTGCACCGCAGTGCAAAGCAAGTAAGCAAGCAATTAATTTAGAAGACATACGAAAAGATCATCTTTTACTACAATCTGTTTTAAAGACTATTAAACATAAAACTGTAAGTGGTATAAGAATAGAGGCAGCAGGTAGAGTAAGTAGACGTATTATTGCTTCTAGAGCAGTGTTTAAACTTAAACTTATAGGTACCATAAGAAATATAGACTCTTCTTATAAAAAATTACCTTCCGTTATATTAAGAGGTAATTTAAGATCAAATGTACAGTTTTCTAAAGCTAATTACGAAACTCGTATAGGAGCTTTTGGTTTAAAAGGTTGAATAAGTAGTGTTTAAAAGCTTAGGCTTTTTATATTTCTACTTCTAAAAACTTCCCAAGAAGTTATCTAATTCGCTTTATTCTTTTTGCTTTACTTAAAGAATAAAGTGAAGCAAAATAGGTTTGCTTTTCGCCACTCTAAAAAAAATATTGTAGGGCAAATACAAAATAACTCTAGATAATCAAAATATAAATGAAGAAATAGTCTGAACCATTTTGAGAAAAATGGAAAGAAAAGAAAAAAGCTTTTATATTAACAAAAATTGAACAGGCTTATTGCGCAAGAGAGCACAAATTGAGTGCGCAGTTTGGCACCTCGATGTCGGCTTAGCTTATCCACATGAACGTAAGAATCATGAAGGGTGGGACTGTTCGTCCATTAAAAAGCTACACGAGCTGGGTTAAATACGTCGTAAGACAGTATGGTTTCTATCTTCTAGAGGAAATTAGAGTAAAATAAGGATAGCCCCAATGTACGAGAGGAATCGGGTATGTTAACCTATGGTTTACCTGTTGTTTGTGTACCTTATATTAGAAATGCCTAGTGGTCAAAGAAACTAAAAAGGTCTAGGTCTCTAACTTTTTATGGTAGCTATTATACACTTATATAGATTTTAACACAGGCACGGCAGGAAGGCTAAGTTAGCTAAAGATAAATACTGAATGCATATAGGTATGAAACTTACCTTAGGATACTCTTAAATAAACGTGGTTTAACATTACGTAAAGAAATTAAAAAAGAAAAAGTAGGCCTAAGCTCCAAATCGTTTCTAAAGCAGAAACAGCCAAATGTTTTTATACAGTTAAAAACAGCTTTTTTAATTAATAGGCTTTAGTTGTAAGATCTGTGAGGATTTTAGGCATAAAGTACTAATTATTATTTAACTGACTATTACACATATCATATATTGTATCTCTTGCCTGGTTAGCATAAAAGTAATGCAACCGTTTTGTAGTCGGTAGAAGCAAGTGCGATACTTGCACTGGGCTTATCTTGGTTAGATAATTTAGAGTTCATTAGGTTTAAAAGGCCCAGTAGTCAAGTGGTTAAGACGTGACATTTTCACTGTTGAGGCGAGGATTCGAATTCCTCTTGGGCTATGCTTTAACTAGTTATATATTTATTTATACTATATAAGCGGATTGATGTAATAGTAACATAACTGGTTCATGCCCAGCATACAACGGTGCAAATCCTTTATCCGCTTTCTCATGCCCTTAAAGGCGCATGAGAAAATAAAGGAAAACCAAAAAGGCTATAGCTTAATTGGCAAAGCAAGCTGCTCATGATAGCTCAGATGGGTGTTCAAGTCATCCTGGCCTTAATATATTTTAGTATATATAGTCCGAGTGCTGGAATAGGTAGACAGGATAAGCTTAAGTTTTATTGATGAAAATCGTGAACGTTCGAGTCGTTTTTCGGATAAATCCTCCTAATTATCACTTTATTTTTAAACAGGTTCACTTCCTAAGTATTTTATATAGACACTAGATAAAAGGCGCCATGGTTTAAATGGCTGTTTTAAAAAGTCTTTGCTTTGGAGTTTTTATGTTTATATTGTGCCTAATTAGGGGGACTAGAGGGGATATAGTTTAATTGGTAAAACTGCGATTTTGCATATCGTTATTCCAGGATCGAGTCCTGGTATCTCCAAAGATAGATATCTTTTATAATTACTTATCTACTCTATTTTATCTATTTGGCTTACACTGCAGGTGCAAGAAAAAAAAAGAAAAAAAAGCCAAAGTAAGGTGAAAAGATCTCCCCTAAAAAAAGTAAACACATAAGTTCGAGAAGCTCAATTGGTTGAGCGGGACACTGAAGATGTCTAGGTTATAAGTTCAAATCTTATCTCGAGCAAATGAAAAAGACATCTCTCTTATTATTAATTACATCTATTGCCGTCTTTTTAAGACGAGACAAATCATACATTTCTCACCTTGCATCTAGAAGGATACAGTTTACTTCTTCCTCTGTGTGCCTAAAGACCTTTAAGTCTAGCGAGAACATAATAGCCAATATTGTTCCAAATACAGACAAAACCCTAGTATGGACAACACAATACTTGATAGCCAGCCTAATACAGATAGCTAATTGAGTAGCTATGCCCCCTATGACGATATAGCAGTTGTTGGGGGGGGGGGGGGGGGGGGGGGGGGGGGGGGGGGGGGGGGCGGGGGGGGGGGGGGGGGGGGGGGGGGGGGGGGGGGGGGGGGGGGGGGGGGGGGGGCGGGCGGGCGCGGGGGGGCGGCGC
>JAABUY010001675.1_pt1 | contig 28637 bp, 28 predicted proteins | sample 5560271 | NCBI WGS metagenome assembly JAABUY01 (sample SAMN10711886, study PRJNA513374) | rock metagenome | isolation source: Antarctica rocks | place: Antarctica: Victoria Land, University Valley | reverse complement strand
TAAGAATAGCTTGACTTAAGAAGATAGTTGAAAGTGAGAAGATTCACTCATCACTCATCGTAGAGATCACGATCGAAACGATGACAAATTGACTGCTAGACGTAGACATGCTGAACTCATATCAAGAATGCTCATGCGAATTGTTTGAAAAGAACTGTCGTATCACACAGTGCTATAAATGCTTTGATTTTGATCATATAGCTAGATTCTGCAAAAACGAAGAGCGCTGCTTCAAATGCGCAGACATAGACTGATCACGTCAAGTCGAGTCATCAAGATCGAATCAAGTTCTCGACTCGTCAAGATTCGATTCAAGTCAGAATTCTTGACATGAGTATTCAAGTCAAGTCAAGATGTTCAACTTAAGTATTCAAGTTGAATCAGAGAGTTGAAATCGAGTATCGACTTGAAATTCTCGACTCAACTCGTCAAGACATGAAGATAGATAGATAGATATTCTATTATGACTCTCTATTATGACTCTCTATTATGACTCTCTATCATGACTTTCTATCAAATAGTCTTCATGTTTTTCTATCATAGCTTTTCTTCATGACTTTTCTTTATGACTCTTCTTCATGACTCTTCTTCATAGCTCTCTATCATGTTTCTCTATCATAGCTTTTCTTTATGACTTCTCTTCATGACTTCTCTTCATGACTTCTCTTCATGACTTTTCTTCATGACTCTCTATCAAACAGTCTTCATAGTTTCTCATCATGACTTTCTATCATAGCTTTCTATCATAGTTCTCTATCAAAGCTCTTTATCAAACGATCTTCATGTTTCTCTTCATGTTTCTCTTCATGTTTTTCTTCATGTTTCTCTTTATGACTTTCTATCAAAAAGATAATGCAAAGGCGAAAAACCGGAAAAATTTCTATATTTAGCTCTCTTGACGTCATATTCGATTGCTTAATGAGTCAAGTCGAGTCAGCGAGTTTTGACTCGACTCGAGATCAATATTGAGTTGAATCTCATGATTCAACTCAAGTATTCGAGTTGAGTCAGAAGATTCAACTCGAGTACTCGAATCGAGTCAGAATGTAAATATGAAAACTCGACTTGACGATCAGTCTACGCAGACAAACATCACATTGAAGAATGCGTTGTGTCGATGAATAGAAGACGATGCGTGAACTGCAACGATAGTCATGAACTCTGAAAACGCTCATGTTTCAAGTGAAAACTACAGATAAAGCAATCAGAAGAAATCTTTTGAAACAGATAAATCAGATATTTTGAAGCATCGAAAGACAATTGCTCATTCTCTTCTTTCTTTTGAAACTTCTTGAGTTCAATGAATCTTGTGAGTTCAACGAACTCATCAAGTTCAATGAACATCTCAACGATGACAAGCAGTCAAGACATCAACAAGTCAACATAACAAGTGATGAAAGTCAAGAAGAGACGAGTCGATCGCTCTTCATGCATGATTAGCGACTCAGAAAACATGACGTCTGAACAGACACAGAAACATCAAATCAGAAAATGCAAAAAATTCTCAATGACTAAAAGCATACAAAAAGCTGTCTTTGCACAGAGTCAACAGCAGTTACAGATATCTCTATGACAAATTAAATCTTTCTGCGAATTCTACAGTACAATATCAGAAAATCATTAAAAATTCAGAAATCATTTCTGATAGACAGAAAATTTCGTAAATTCGACATAATAGTCATTCAGAAACAAGATTGCAACATTAACGTTTCACAGATGTTTAGCTCGACTCACAACTTCTTTCATCTAATAAAAAACTCATCATCTCAAGCAAGAACATGCATTTATGTCAACAAGTGTTTAAAACTCAATCAATGAGTGATGAAAATCATTGAATTGAACATCTGCTCAATCAAGCTACAAACTAGCAATTCGAAAGACGAGATACAGACACTACGACTCATAAACGTCTACAATTCATGCTCACTGTCTATCATCTTCACAGAAGAATCATCTACTATTTCTCGTCTGAACGAACTAATCAAAAATGACTGCAAACAGCTAATCATAGAAGATTTCAATTTGCATCACTCATACTGAAAAGACAGAAGATGCTTTACTCATCACACAGTGACTGATGCTCTACTAAACATCGTTACAAACGCAAGACTAAAGCTACTGCTTGAATCAGACACAATTACTAAAAAGACTCACAATCAGCTCACAACAATAGATTTAGCGTTTGACAATGAGAAAATACAGTTCATGATATACAAATGCAAGATGAGAACTGATCTGCATCAAGAATCTGATCATCTTTCGATTGTCACGAAGCTGTGTCTACGCACATTCTTCATGCAGCTCACGACTCGTTGATTATGAAAGAAAATAAACACAGAAGCACTAAACACTCATCTAAGAATACATCTTTTCATCGATTGTTTTCTCGATGACAAGACAGCGATAGATGACAGAGTAACTAAGATCACTCATGCATTACAAGAAGTCATCGAGAAGTTTACTTCTTGAGCAAAGTCATTGAATTGAGCACGAGACTTCTGAAATCAGATCTGCTTGAAAGTCGTGACAAAATCGCGATGACTACGAGTCATATGAAAAACGCAGAATACTCTAGAAGCATGAAACGACTATCTGAAATACAATGATCACAAAAACAAGATCATTAAAGAAGTAAAACGTTCACATTTTAAATCACAGATGCATGAGCTGAGCAATGAATCAAAATCGATTTAACGCTTCGCAAAATGAGTCAGAATTGAAAGTCAACTACTCAAGAAACTTTCACAGTTTTCGTCACTAAAAAGCAATGATTTCGATCACATAACAGATTTATTCGAAGAAAAAACAGAGATTCTACGAAAGAAGTTCTTTTCATCATCGTCTCAGACAGACATCAGCGACATTTCGAAGTCGTTTATATTGCTGACAATGTTATTCAATTCAGCTTTATCACAAGATGAGATGAGATAAATGATTCAACGAGTAAAAGTCAACAAAGCGTCAGACGCATTCGAAATTTCAAATAGAGCGCTTCAAGTGAGTTTAACAGAACTGACTTCGATATTAATCAATTTGTTCAACGCATGTGTAACTCACAAATATTACTCAAAGCAGTTCAAAAAAGCTCAGACAATAGTACTATGCAAATCAAAGAAGAGCGACTACATTGATTCAAAAATGTATTGACTCATTGCTCTGCTAGACATCATGAATAAGACATTGAAATCAATCATGATCAAAAGATTAAGTGACATTACTGAAACTCATCACATGCTTTCGAATGCTCAAATGAGAGCGAGATGCAAGTGATTCATGATCTCAGCGTTAAATCTACTAGTAGATCAAGTACACGCAGTATAAGACTGCAAAATCAGATACATGATCTTCATGCTTAGTTTAGACGTTGCTGAGACGTTTGATCATGTCTCGCACATCAGACTTCTGCACACTCTGAGAATGAGAAAAACATTAAACTACATAGTCAAATGAACTCACAGCTTTCTGAAAGACAGAGAGTCATCGCTGACGTTTGATAAACAAATCAGCGCGATGCAACGAGTAAATGCTGACATATCGCAAAAGTCTCTCATATCATCGATTCTCTTTTTATTCTTTAACGCAAGCTTAATTGAAAAATGCAAAGCTTTAGAAATCAAAATCGAAGTGCTTGACTTCATAAATGACATCAATATTCTGATCTATGACAAAATCACAGAATCAATCTGTGAAACATTAAGTCGAGCACACAACATCTGTGCAAAATGAGCTTGAACTCATGACGCTACGTTCGCTTCAGAGAAATATGAACTCACACACTTCACTCGCAAGTCAAAAAGATTCAACATGACAATCAGTCTACACATAGAAAACTTGATAATAAAGTCGAAATCAAACGTACGAATTCTCGAAGTTTAACTGAACATGAAACTACAATGAGATTCACATCTTCGCCAAATAGAAGCAGATCACATCATCAAGATGCTGATGCTTAGTTGACTTGAGATTTTCATCTGAGAAGCTACATTCGCAAAAGTAAGACAGATATACTCAGCGATGATAAGATCAGAAATGACGTTCAAAGTATCAATATGACATCAACGCAATAAAGAAGAAGAATTGTCGAGTATAAAATGAAGACTAGAAACTCTTCAGAATCAAGCGTTGCATCATGTGATCAACGTCTTCAAGAAAGTGAACATCAAAACGCTGAAAGTCGAAACATATACATTCTTGCTACATGTTCATCTGAACAAGCTACAGAATCAAGTCACACTACGCAGTCAAGTCAATGACAGAACACAGAAGACTCAACGAGCATGCAAGATCATACATGCTCATTTGATAAAAACTAATAAATTCATCTTTTGTTCTTCAATCTCAAAGAAAATGATGTTTCTGAATGTTTCAATTCGCAAGAGAGCAAAGATACAGTCTAGATGCAGACAACTCAATCTTTTAACGTTGATTCAAACAAGTGAACGTGCAATTGCACAGTTTCATAAAAGTCAATGAAGTCTTCGATGAAAAAACTACAAGAAATGCATTGCAGACATTAATGCATCTTTCGCTCAAAGATTTCATCTATTCAAGAAGTCAGTAAGAATGCGTGATGATCTTCAGAAGATCAAAAGCATTCTTGCAACTCACATCAGAATCAAACGCATAGAGCTGAATGTTTATCTGCACTCGAGAAATGTATCGAGCGCGAATAGCTCTCGATGCAACTGCGAATGAAGTCATCAGACAGTCAAGCATATTCTGATGAACTGTTTAAATTGAACGCATCTTTGATCAAATATGTTACAAGACATTGACTTCACGAACTATTGAATTATCATTTCAATCACGAAGAGTCTCAAGACAACAGCGAGAATGATGATGAAAATGAAGCTGCTGAAGCAGTTTAGAATGACAAGAACATTCATTCTTTAACGTGCAATCATCGCAAACAAATTTGATACAAAGTTTCAGTTTTATTGTCTCAACTGCGTGTAGCAATTGTATAAACAGCGAGCGATTTTATATTTCAGAGAATTTAGTTCACTCGACACACATAGCATAGATCTTTCTCATGAGTCAATCTAATCGATGTCATAAGAGTGTATGAATTATTATTATTATTATTATTGATGATAGCAAAGAGTTTTATGATATATTGACATTCATGCTGCATTTCATCATCATGTAATCATTGATTGTGATCATGATGCATTGATTTCTCAGAAAGTTCTTCACAAGTTTGAGAAGCAGTTTGAAAACTCTTCTTTTTTTCATATCATGCAAGAATCTGCTATGCATTACATTGTTGAACGCACTTTTCTCATTCAGACTCAGTAATGAGACTACTTTTTTTCTTGTATTACTTTATACAATGTGTATCTTTTTTATAATCAGTTGCAAAGTTGTATTTGTTAATTTGTGTTTGCAAGCTTTCATTTGAATGTTCAATATTAAGTTGCATGCTTCTATGATGTTTTGCAAATGTTTGAATATGATGAACTTCAATATTTTACTCAGCATATTGAATAACACAATTAATTTATATATCTTTGCATTAAAATAATTCTTCTTGTCTGACTTTTGCATCATTATTGTGATTATGCTCTTGAACTGAGTTGATTGTATTCTCTTCTGCAAACATCTTTCAAAAAAAGTGTATTTATTCTAACATATTATCAATGAGTTTGCACGTTATTCTATTTGTATATTTTGTATATCTTGAAGTTTTATTGAATGTCATTTTGTAGATAATTCTTTTGATCTTGTAATGCATCAGCAAGATGTCATTCTCAATCAAGAATGAGTATTTGAAGTTTTCTGTGTTCAGCATGAAAATCTCTGAAAATGATGAAAAGTGAGTCTGAAACATCATCTTTATCTTATTTTATGCTGTTGTAGTGATGTTGAAGCACTCTGACTTGATCAGAAAGAAAATTGTCATTTGAATCAATGTGTTTGCATTTCTTGCTCATTTTGCAGTTTTGAACAGTTCTCTTGAAAATTGTTCAACGTTCTGCATGATCTCTTGATATTCACTGCATTTCTGTTTTCTGATGATCTTGCTTTTCTTATCACATGCTTGAATGTATTCTGTTCAATCATTGATGATTTGATAACTTCTTCTCATTCATTGCACATAGATTGATCGCGTCAAGTCAAATCATCGAGATCGAGTCGAGTTCTTGACTCATCAAGACTCAATTCGAGTCAGAATTCTTGACTTGAGTATTCAAGTTGAATCGAGATGTTCGACTTAAGTATTTGAGTTGAGTCAGAGAATTGAAATCGAGTATCGACTCGAAATACTCGACTCGACTCGTCAAGACATGAAGATAAATAGATAGATATTCTATTATGATTCTCTATTATGACTTTCTATTATGACTTTCTATCAAATAGTCTTCATGTTTTTCTATCATAGCTTTTCTTCATGACTTCTCTTCATGACTCTCTATCAAACAGTCTTCATAGTTTCTCATCATGACTTTCTATCATAGCTCTCTATCATAGCTTTCTATCAAAGCTCTCTATCAAATGATCTTCATGTTTTTCTTCATGTTTCTCTTTATGTTTCTCTTCATGTTCTTCTTTATGACTTTTTATCAAAAAGATAATGCAAAAAGATAATGCAAAGGCGAAAAACCGGAAAAATTTCTATATTTAACTCTCTTGACATCATATTCGATTGCTTAATGAGTCAAGTCGAAATGTAGATATGAAAATTCGACTCAACGATTAGTCTAATTGCACACTCTTAATGATCTTCATACACTTCTTCATTCATTCTGCTTTGATTATTTCATGTAATCTCGCTCAAAGAGTGAAAATCTTGATGATTTTCTTCAATGCATTCAGCAGTTACTTAGTATACTCATTTATGCATTGACGCTTCATTTCATGATTCAACAGTGATTTCAACATTTGTTCTTTCAAAGTATTGATGAATTTCTCTTCATTCATTATCTTTCAGTTGTAACATGATTTTCGCGCTGACTTTTTGCAGACTTTGAAATCTATAATTGTCTGTATTGACAGATGATTTGAAAAGTTTTTCATTTCTTCGTCAATTTCACATCATATTAATTGATTTATAATGTTGTCTGTCATGAAAATCAGATTTATTGTCATTTGAGATCTCTGATAATCTCTCGTAATCATGTCTTAAGATAGCATCAGCAATGCATTAATATTTGTGATTATTTCAATTAAATCATTTGACAATAAATGTTGTCTTGACTCTTGAGTAGAATGATTCTTCTCATGTGAAATGATGCAGATTGAAGTCTTTTACAAGAATGCATTCTCTTAACATGTGTAACATCTTTTTGATGTCTGAAAGACTTTCTTTTTCATGAATGACTTCATGATCTCTGAGTGACAAATTGTATGCTTCGTGAATGTGTATAACTTTCTGAGTCATCTGTTAATGTTTGTAACATAATCATGTTTACATCTTTGAAGTATCATGTTGAGTGAAAATAAAAGAATTAATATTCTTTTTTATATTTAACTTTTCTCATTCATCATAGAAGAATTTATCTAGCACTGAGCTAAATTTAGCAGTGAGACAGTTTTATAAAGCTGAAAATTCACATTTCATTTTTTATTGCTTCAACGATTCATTTTAAATGAACTACATAGTTAATAAAATCTTTTTGAAACTCTTCTGATACATATGTTTCACTTTGATTAATCATTTGTAGATATTTCATTATTTCTTTGCTTCTGCTTTTACTTCAGCTGTTTGACTTATAACTTAACTATCAGCTGCTTCTGCTTCTGCTTCTGCTTCAGCTGTCTGATTTATAGCTTAACTATCAGCTGCTTCTTCTTCTTTTGTTTAAAACTTACTGTCATTGATGTTATCATTGATGAAGTGAAGAACTCAGAGTTTAAATGTAGTAAATCATTGATCTTTTTATTTCACAGCTTTGTTTGTTGAACTGAAATTATAACAATTCATTTTCAAGTAGAAGAAGATTTTAAATTAAAAAGTTCAGAATTTAAATGTAGTAGAAAATTAATCTTCTTTTATCATATTTTTGCTTGTTGATTCTTTCTTCTTTCATTAACAATCTTTTAATTTATGATTCTTGCATAGATTGATTGCATTGAGTTAAGTACTTAAGTTCAAGTCAAGTACTTGACTTGAAAAGTATCAAGTTAAGTTGAATTTTTTTGAAAAAAGTGTTAAGTTGAGTTGAGAAGTTGAATTCAAGAACTCAAATTAAATTGAAAAGCTTGATTCAATAACTTGATTCAAAAACTCAACTCAATTCAACAAGATATTAAATAAATGTAAATAGCTTAATTAAACAGTTTTCATCATGAAAACTTCATGATTTTCATCATGACTTTCTATCAAACACTCTTCAAGATAATGTAAAAAAATAATACATTATGATTCAATCTATGAATTCATAAGATTATGAATTATGATTAAAACTTAGAAAGTAAGATAAAGACTGTTCATTAGTTGAACAGCTTTATTATTTTCTTTTCACTTTCATTATTAACATTATTCTTTTTCTTCTCACTATTGATAATTTCATATTTATCATATTGTAGTTTCTTTTCATTCTTTTTTGCTTCATAACACATTTCTGCAAAGAATAATGAAGATAGAATCTGTTTTTACATAAACAAGAGAATTGACAGCAACATCTGATATTCAACATGACACTTCAAAGATGTAGATACAATTACGTTACAAACATTAACAGATGATGCACAAATGACTCAGAAAGTTATACACATTCATGAAGCATACAATTCATCACTCAGAGATCATAAGATCATTCATGAAAAAGAAAATCTTTCAAACATTGAAAAGACGTTGCACATATCAAAAGAAAGCATTCTTGTAGAAGATTTCAATCTGCATCACTTCACATGAGAAGAATCATTTTACTCAAAATAACATTTATTGTTGAATTAGTTAATTGAAATGATCACAAACATTGATGCATCGCTAGCATTATCTTGAGACACAATTATGAGAAATTATCAAGAATTTCAAATGACAATAAATTTAATCTTCACGACAGAAAGCATCATAAACAGATTGATATAATGTGAAATCAATGAAGAAATGAAAAACTTCTCAGATCATTTATTAATACAGACAGTAATAAATTTTAGAGTCTGCAAAAAGTCAGTGCAAAGATCATGTTGCAACTGAAAGACAATAAATGAAGAGAAATTCATCAATACTTTGAAAGAACAAATGTCAAAATCATTGTTGAATCAAAAGATGAGATGTCAATGCATAAATGAATACATGAAGTAATTGCTGAACGCATTAAGAAAGATCATCAAGATTTTCACTCTTTGAGCGAGATCACATGTAATGATCAAAGCAAAGTGAACGAAGAAATGTACAAAGATTGTCAAGAATATACAATGAATGAGAAAAAACTGTTGAATCATTGATGATTGAATAGAGTACATTCAAGCATGTGATAAGAAGAGCAAGATTATCAGAAAACAGAAATGCAATGAATATTAAGAGATCATGCAGAATGTTGAGCAATTCTCAAGAGAACTGTTTCAAATTATGAAATGAGCAAGAAATGCAATCGCAGATACACTCACTTAAGCGACAATTTTCTTACTGATAAAGTCAAAGTGCTCTGACATCATCACAACAATGCAAAATAAAGTGAAGATAATGTTTCAGACTCACTTTTCATCATCTTCAAAGATTCTTATGCTGAACATAATAAGCTTCAAGTACTTGCTCTTGATTGAAGATGATATTTCATTAATGCATCATGAAATTAAAAAAGTCATTTACAAAGCGACATCTGACAAGATGTTGAAACACACGAAATACATAAATAGAATAATGCGCAGACTCGTTGACAACATGTTAAAACAAATACACTCTTTTTTTAAAAAATGTTTATAGAAGAGAATACAGTTAACTCAGTTCAAGAATGCAATCATAATAGTGATGCAAAAGTCAGATAAGAAAAACTACTTTAATGCAAAAATATATAAATCAATTGTGCTACTTGATACATTGAGCAAAATACTAAAGTTCATCATATTTAAATGTTTGTGAAATGTTGTAAAAGTTTGCAACTCAATATTGAACATTCAGATGAAAGTTTGTAAGCACAGATTAATAAATACGACTTTGCAACTAATTATAAAAAAGATACATACTGTGTAAAGTGACATGAGAAGAAAAGTAGTCTCACTGCTGAGTTTGAATGAGAAGAATGTGTTTAACAATGTAATGCACAGCAAACTTTTACATGACATGAAAAAGAGAAAAGTTTCTAGACTGTTTTTTGAGTTTGTGAAGAACTTTCTGAAAGATCAACGCATCATGATCATAATTGATGATTACATGATGATGAAATGCAGCATGAACATTAATATATCACAAGACTCTTTGCTATCATCAATATTATATTTATTTTACAATGTGAACTTGTTAAAAGCATGTAATGACATCAAGCTGAGAACTAGCTTTACAGACTTCGTGAATGACATTAATATCTTGACATACAAAGAGTTTATAAAACGTAATTGCAAAGTTCTTAACAAGATTTATGATAAATGTGAACAGTGATCAAAAATGCATGACATCAAATTCTTGATGACAAAGCATGAGTTGATTCACTTTATAAAAACTTTTAAATGATTTAATATGAAAGTTAATGTAAAGTTGATGAAACATCAGATTAACTCAAAATCAAATATCAGAATCTTGAAAGTTCAATTGAACTTCAAGCTGAAAAGAGTAATTCACATGTGTCATGTCAAAGCAAAACTAGTGATTAAACAAAAAATCATGCAGACAATCATTGAGTTTACTTGAAACTCATCAATGATGATGAGTAAACAAATATACATCGTGATGACATGCTTTCTGCTTAGTCACGAAGTCATTATATGATATACATCATAGAGAGTGAAAGATCATCAAAAGAGTCTGAACATCAAACTGAGATCAGTGCAAGAAAAAGCATTGCAACAGATCATTGATGTTTATCATGTAATATCAACAAAGATTTTACAAATGAAAATAAACATGATGTTGATAAATATTCACTTATGAAAGTTGATACAAAGATCAATAATAAACATGAACTCTTGAAAATCAGATGAAGTTATCAAGATGACAATGCGTTGAATTTGTAATGACTTGATACTCAAAAAAGATCAAAAATCAAAGCTGTGTAAAATATCTTTACAGTTGAAGCAAAAGTAAATGAAAGAAACACTTGAGTAAACAAAGATGAATTGAAGTCATTTCTACATAGTGATTTTCTAATCAAAGTCATTGAAGATAACTATAGTTGCAAACAAGAAAATATCAATAAAACAACATAATCTTGACACATTCATGTTAAAGTAAAGAGTTTACTTGAATGATAGTGACAGCAAAGATGATGTTACAGCAATCATGATGAGAATGAACTGAGAGTTAAATAAAAGATTGAGAAGATCGACTTTAATCATCACTCATCATGATGAGCTGAAAGAATTAGTTGCAAGAACAAAACATTTTGCAGATGTAGTGACAGTGAATCATGAGTATCATGAAAAGATATATAAAATATACAGTGACAATCAGATCTTTCTGAAAGCAGTGAAAGTCATGATATCAACAAAAGATCAGACACGTCTGTGACAAGTTCAAACTGCACATGAGAACATTTAATTTTAAGAAGTCATGCTGAAGTTACATTAAGTGACAGAACATGCAGAAGTGTTTGAAAATGAAGCAGCAAACAAGATAATTGATGATGTACATATGTTATTTTTATCACTGATCAAGCATCAACGCATTGAGATGATAACACAACTGATGCTCATACAGAAATAAATCAAATAAACATGAAGAGTAGTCTGAAGAAAGAAATTCAACGCAGCTCATTTTCAATATTTGACATCAAAGATGATTCATCAGCATTAAACTGATCATGTTAAGTTGAGTACTTGAGTTTAAGTCGAGTATTCAACTCAAAAAGTATCAAGTTGAATTGAAATTTTTTTGAAAAAGTATCAAGTCAAATTGAGAAGTTGAACTTAAGCACTTGAGTTGAATTGAGAAGCTTGACTCAATAATTCAATTTGAAAACTCGACTTAACTCGACAAGATATTAAATAAATGTAAATAGCTTGATTGAACAGTCTTCATGATTCTCTTCATAACTTTCTATCATGTTTTCTCATCATGACTTTCTATCAAAGTCAAATGATCTTCATGTTTTTTCTTCATGTTTTTTCTTCATGTTTCTCTTCATGTTTCTCTTCATGTTTCTCTTCATGTTTCTCATCATGACTTTCTTTATGTTTCTCTTTATGTTTTTCTTCATGTTTTTCTTCATGACTCTCTATCAAATGATCTTCATGTTTCTCTTTATAACTTTCTATCAAATGATTTTCATGTTTCTCTTCATGACTCTCTATTAAAAGATAATGCAAAAAGATAATGCAAAAGTCAAAAATCGAAAAATTTTCTATATTTAACTTTCTTGACATCAAGCTTAAGTTCTTGATGAGTTGAGTTAAATTGACTCAATTTTCAGTTGAATTGAGTCACGTCAAGTTGAAAATATGAGCAATTTGACTTGAGTTGAGTTGAAAATGTGAGCAACTCGACTTGATCTTGATTCAAGTTCAAATTGTCAACTTGAAACTCAACTTAATGATCAGTTTAACTAAGACGCATTATCATGAATGCTTTTGTTCTTGTGCTTTTGTTCTACTTGATTTCTGACATTGTTTTTCATAATTACTTTATTTGTTTCATTCACTTCTTTTCAAACATTGAATTATCTTAGTTTGTGTAATTGTTTGAATATGATTACATGATTATTATTCTGTCACTTGTAGTGTTTTTTAATCTCATTAAATCAATTTTCATCATAATTTTAATTTGTGATAGACTTTGAATTTATGAATAAAGTGAATATTATTTGTTAAAGTCAGCATTGTTCTTTTAATAATGCATTTAAGTAATGTAACAATATCAATGAAATTTGAATAATTTAATAAAATATGAACTTGTAAAGAATTTGAAAAAGTAAAAAGTATAATATTAATAATAATAATAAATTCATACACTTTTGTGACATCAATTAGATTGACTCATAAAAGACTTTATGCTATTTGTATTAAGTGAACAAAATTCTCTGAGATAGAAAATCACTCGCAGTTTATACAATTGTTTCACACAGTTGAAACAATGAGTTTTGAGACTATGTATCAAATTTGTTCACGTTGATTGCATGTTAAAGAATGAGTATTTTAGTCACTTTAAATTGCTTCAAGAGCTTCATTTTCATCATCATTTTTGCTACTGCTTTAAGACTCTTCATGATGATGATGATTATTTAATAATTTAAGAAGTTAACATTTTGTAATATTCTTGATTGCAGATGTGATCAGTTCAAGCAATGCATGAGTACATACTTCGTCATCTGATGACTTCATTCATAATCACATTGCAAGCTATTCATGTTTAAAACATTTCTAAAGTGCAGATAAATGTTTAAATCTATGCGTTTAATTCTGATGTACATTGTAAGAATGCTTTTTGCTTTCTGAAAATCATCATGCATCTTTATCATCTTATTGCTCAGATGCAATCTTTGTGCTGAAGTTACATTAACATCTACAATACATTCTTTGTACTTTTCTCATCATTGATTTCATTGATCTTTGTGATACTGCGTTATTGCAATGCTATTACTTGTTGAAATCATTATGAAAAAGAAGATGCATCATCTGCATCTCAACTGTATCTTTGCATCTTCTTAAATGAAAATATTCAGAAGTACTATTTTCTTAATGATGAATGAGTAAGAAATGACGTGATTAACTTTCATCAAACAAATGCATATTAGTTTGCATATTTATCTAATCTCTTATGTTCAATTATTGATTCAACTGTGTAACATGATTTTGTTCTATAACATGTTCAAATGAACATGTAGTAAGCTTGTATATGTTTCTGTCTTTAAAGTTTTGATGCTTACTTTTTTGAACATTTTTGCTACGTGATGCAGAGTCTGATTCTGAAGTGTTTCTAATCTGTGTTTTTTGCTCAACAGTTCATTTTTCTTGTCACACTAATGTCAGATTGATGCTTTGAATGCAATTTCTAATTTCACTACTGTTGAGTATACTTGTTTTGCTTTTGTGAAGATAGCTTTTCATGTAAAGACTTTAAAATGACTAAGTATCAGCATTCTTGCGACGTGATTTATTTATCAAAAATATGTTGTATACGTTGCATGCAACATATATAAAGCATGATTTCTATGCTGATTTTTCTCTTAGACTCAAGAGATTACTTAAAGAGTTTTCTTGCAACAAATTTACAGTTCAAAAGAAATGAGATCTTTCACTGTTTAAATTTCAACAGTTTACTTCTTAAGCATGAGTTGTAGATGTTTCATTTATGATATGCATGCATATTGCAATCAATTTCTTCTTTAATCACATTAACATATGTTACTGTTCTTTTGAATTATACAAATGATATCTTTGACTAAAAGTTGATTTTATCATCAAGATATTTAAAAGTCAGAACTCAGTAAAGAAATAAGATTCTTAAGATCAACAGTCATCATCATTGTATATCATGTTTTGCAAATGCTCACTTTGCTTGTAAAGCATGCAATTTATTTATTTCATGTTATTTGTAAAAATCTTTCTCATGCAAATTAATCATGTTTTGCAAAAATGTTCATATGCTACATTTTTAATCAGACAGCATAGTTCAATCATTTTTTATTAATTTGCTTGTGTCTTTTTTCTTTTAATGAAATTTTCTCATCAACATATCATTTACATATAAAATGTTTATATTTGAACATTTGTTAAATGATGTTAATAAGACTTTCAAGTTTACTTATGTTGAACTTAATGAAACTCATGAGTTGTTCATGTCATAGTAACAGATACACAGTCTTAACAAGATTTATACATAGTTAGCATGTAAATTTAAAAAATGTTTATGATTTAAGTTTTTTCTGCTAATCACTTTTAACAGATTAAACATGAAAGTGTTCTGTTTTAATTCTTGTCATTGCAATGACAAAATGCTGAATTAAATGATTTTCATAAGTGATTTTTCTTGTAATTTTGCATTTTATTTAATTTTCTCATTTGCATGTAAATTGCTTTGTAACAAAAAACAATCACAACGCACGCATCACAAATTTTGAAAAAGAGCACTATAAACAAGACAGAGTGAATCTAGAAAACGATTGAATGATGATGAATTGCATGAATTGCAGGAATGCTGATTCAAATATGATTGCAAGTGACGTTAATTCATCACAAGAAAACAGAGATGCAAGATTGAAATGCTTACGTAATGATGAAGAGAACATTGCTAACATTATTGATCTACAAATAAAGATATCAACATTAGAGAAAGAGAAGAGCAAAGATCATTCATGAAAAGAGATAGCATTGAAGCTGATTTAACGTTTTCAACTTGACTCAGAAGAAAAACATCACATGAATCAGAATGCATTTATCGCGAAGAATGTATAGAAATTGAAGACATAAGTTCAACTGCTTAACAAGCAGTTGCATACACAGAGAAGCATGCATCTTTTAACGAAAATCACGTCATGAGCGAACATGACAAGAGAAGAAATAGCGACGAAAGAGCAACGTTTCAAAGATGATTCATCATCGCTTCGCAAGAAATAAAAAGTCATGATTAAGATAATGAACAGAAAAGAAATAAAAGAGATACAGAAGAAGTTAATTGAACAAATTCTACAAAGAATTGCAGACGTGTTGACAGATCAAAGAAATCTAATCATGTCACTTCGCAAGCTGAATAGCAATGACATTTTTCTTCACGCAGTTAGCTCAGATGCTCAAGCAAATCTGAAAAAGACTCAGATATGAGCAAAAGAAATCACGAGTTCAACATGTGTAACACGTTGAATCTTTGCAGTGCTGACACATGAAGTACACACTACAATAGACATGAGCAATCAGAAAAAAATCATTGAAAGATTGATAAAAGATAACGCAAGACTTCATGAAGATCTGAAAGTTCTAAGAATAATCTGACTTAAGAAGATAGCAAAGAGTGAGAAGACTCATTCATTGTTCATTGTAAAGATCGCGATCAAAGTGATGACAAATTGATTAATGAATGTGAGCATGCTGAACTTGTATCAAGAATGTGCATGCAAGCTATTTGAAAAGAACTGTTGCATCACACAATGCTTCAAATGTCATAAATTTGATCACATGACTAAGTTTTGCAGAAAGAATCAACGCTGCGAAAAGTGTGCAGACAAGCATCACATCAAGAAGTGTGTAATGTCTTTGAACAGAAGATGTTACGTCAACTGCAATGAAAATCATGAACTCTGAAGATGCACATGTCTCAAGTGACAACAGCAGATGAAACAAGCGTTCGAAATTTATAGAAACAGATCGTTCAGCTATTCAAAAGCATCTAAATACAATCGCACATTCTTCTTGCTGTCTCTGAACTCTTTAGATTCAATGAACTTTTCAGATTCAACAAACTCTTTCGATTCAATAAACTTCTCAAGCTCAGCAACAATCATGTTGAAAACATGCAGTTGAATCACTGATAAATCAGCTTGACAGATAGTAAAAATCAAGAAAAGACGAGTCAATCTTTTCTCTTGTGTAAGTAATGACTCAGATGAGACAATGTCTGAGCAGATTCAGAAACGTTCAATCAGAAAGTGAGAAAGACTCTCAATGATTGAAAGCATACAAAGAATCTTCTCATCGCAAAGTCAACAACAGCTATGAATAACTCTATGATAAAACAATCTTTTCTACGAATTCTACAGTACAACATCAGAAAGTCATTAAGAATTCAAGAATCATTTTTAATTGACAGAGAAGTTCACGAATTTGACATAGTAGCTATACAGAAGCAAGATCACAACAACAATGATTCACAATCATTTAGCTCAGCATACAACTTCTTTCATCTAGTGAAAAACTCATCATCTCAATCAAGAACATGCATATACATTAAAAAATGTTTAAGATTCGATCAATGAATAGTAGAAACAGCTGAGTCAGACATTTGCTCAATCAGAATATTAACTCGCAACGCAGATGACAAAACGCAGATGCTAAGACTTCTAAACGTCTACAATTCATGCTCACTGTTTACTACATTCACAGAGAGATTTTCAATCATTTCTTGTTTGAATGAACTACTCAAGAATGACTGTGAACAACTGATCATAAAAGATTTCAATCTACATCATTCTCATTGAGAAGAGCGAAAATGCTTCACTCATCATATGATGACTGATATTCTGCTAAACATCATTACAAATGCAAGACTGAAATTATTGCTGAAATCAAACACTATTACTCGCGAAGCTTACAATCAATTTACAACGATTGATCTAGTCTTTAGCAGCGAGAAAATACAGTTCATGACACATGAGTGCAAGATACGAATCAATCTGCATCAGAAATCGAATCATCTTTTGATCATTACAGAGCTATGTTTACAAACAATCTTCATGCAGTTCTTGATTCAATGACTTTGGGAAAAAAAATGAATACAGAAGCATTGAGTGCTTATCTGCAAATACATCTATCTTTGAAACGCTCTTTAGACGACAAGACTATGATGAATGACAGAGTGTGTAAGATTATCAGAGTGTTACAGAAGATCATTAAGAAATCTATCTTTTTGACAAAATCATCAAATTAAGCAAGAGACTTTTAAAATCAAAGTTGTTTCAAAGTAGTAATGAAATCAAGACGACTGCGAATTATATGAAAAACGCAAGACACATTAGAAGCATGAAATGAATATCTGAAGCACAACAATCATAAAAACAAGATCATTCAACAAATGAAATGCATACACTTCAGATCACAAATGCATAAGCTGAGCGAAGCATTCAAATCAATATGATGCTTTGCAAAATGAGCTAGAATCAAAAGTCAGCTATCTAAAAAGCTTTCTCAGTTTTCATCATTAAAGCGAAGTGACATCAATCATATGACAACGACGTTCGAGAAAAAATCGAGATACTGCAAGAAAAGTTCTTTCTCTCATCTTCTCAAGCGAATGTCAACGACATCGCAGAATCATTCATATCTCTGACAGTCTCATTCAATTCACGCATCATAGAAGATGAAGTGAAACAGACAATCAGACGAGTAAAAGCAGACAAAGCATCAAATGCTTCAAATATTTCAAACAGAGTGCTTCAAGTGAATCTTGCAGAATTGATCTCAGTATTGATGAGTTTATTCAACGCATGCATAATACATAAATATCATTCGAAGCAGTTCAAAAAGACTCAGACAATAGTACTACATAAATTGAAGAAAAGCGATTATATTGATTTGAAGACGTATCGATTCATTGCTCTGCTTGATATCATGAGCAAAGCTCTGAAGTCAATCATGATCAAAAGACTGAGTAATATAATCAAGATTCATTGCATGCTATCTAATGCTCAAATGAAGACAAGACGCAAGTGATTCGTGATCTCAACATTAGATTTACTGATAGATCAAGTTCACACAGTATGAGATTGCAAAATCAAATATGTAGCGTTCATGCTAAGTTTAAACGTTGTCGAAGCATTTGATCAAGTCTCACACATCAGACTTCTGCATATGCTGAAGATGAAAAGAACATCAAGCTACATAATTAAATGAACACGCAGCTTTCTAAAAGATCAAGAAACATCACTAATATTTGATGAATAAATGAGTAATATACGCGAGATAAACGCAGACACATCACAGAGATTTTTCATTTCATCGATTCTCTTTCTGTTCTTCAACGCAAGTTTAATTGAAAAATGTAAAGCACTGAAAATTAAAATTGAAGTGCTTGACTTCATAAATGATATTAACATTCTAGTCTATGACAGATTCACTGAAGAAATCTGCAAAACACTGAGCAAAGCACATGATGTTTGCGCGAAATGAGCTTGCACTCATGATGCAACGTTTGCATCAGAAAAGTATGAGCTTACACATTTCACTAGAAAATTGAAGAGATTTGACATGATGACTAGCATATAAATAGAAAGCTCAGTTATTAAATTGAAATCAGATGTACAAATTCTAAAGATGCAACTGAACATGAAACTGTAATGAGACGCGCATCTTCGACAAATAAAGATGAATCACATCACAAGAATGCTGATACTTAGTCATTTTGAAGTTTTCACATGAGAAGCTATCTTCACAAAAGCGAAACAAGTATACTCAACAATAATGAGATCAGAAATTGCATTCAAAGCATCAATCTGACATCAGCGTGACAAGAAAAATGAACTGTTGAGCAAAGAATGCAAATTAGAAACACTTCAGAATCAGACTTTGCATCACGTAGCAGAAGCATTCAAAAGAGTAAGCATTGAAACTTTAAAGACAGAAACATACACAAGCTCATTATATGTTCATTTGAACATGTTACAGAACAAGATCATGCTACACAATTGTGTTGATGATCGAATGCAAAAGATCAAACAAGCATGCAAATTAATACATGTTCGTTTGACGAAAGTTATTCACGTCATTTCTCAATTACTCATCATCAAGAAAATGATACTTCTGAATGTCTTCATTCAAGAAGATGTGAAGATACAGTTGAGATGCAGATGATGCATTCTTTTCTTCACAATGATTTCAACAAGCGATAGCATCACAATAGCGCAGTATCACAAAGATCAATGAAATCAACAATGAGAAAAGTACAGAGAATGTGTCACAAATGTCAATGCATTCTCAGCACAAAGATTGCATCTGAGCAATAAAATGATAAAGATGTGTGATGATTTTCAGAAAGCAGAAAGCATTCTCATAATGCACATCAGAATTAAATTTATAGATTTGAATGCTTATCTGCACTTTAGAAATGTTTCAGACATAAATAGTTTGCAATGTGACTGCAAATAAAGTCATCAGATGACGAAGCATGTATTCATGCATTGCTTGAACTGATTGCATCTGCGACCAAGAATGTTACAAGATGCTGACTTCTTAAACTATTGAATAATCATCATCATCATGAAGAGTTTCAGAACAGTAACAAAGATGATGATGAAAATGAAGCTTTTGAAGCAATTTAAAGTGACTAGAACACTTATTCTTTAACATGCAATCAACGTAAACAAATTTGATACATAGTTTCAAAACTTACTGTTTTAACTGCGTGAAGCAATCATATAAACTGCGAGTGATTTTCTATTTCAGAGAGTTTTGTTCACTCGATACAAATAGCATAAAGTTCTTCATAAGTCGATCTAATCAATGTCATAAGAATGTATGAATTTATTATTATTATTATTATTATTATTATTGCTTTGTAACATGCACATTGAGATTATTAAAGTTTACATGATTGCAAAAACTCTGCATGTGATCAATGCATAGCACTTCATCATCATGCAACATCTTGATATCATTCAAACTTTTGATAATTTCTAAACTTTACTGTAGTTAAATAGTAAATTTGTAATCAACATCATGTACAAATGAGTTTCATTATTGATCAAGTATAATATTAAGTGAGATGAATTAATTTTCATGAAGAATTATTTTTAAATTAATAATAATAATAATAATAAATTCATACACTTTTGTGACATCAATTAAATCGACTCATGAGAAACTTTATGCTATTTGTATTGAGTGAACAAAACTCTTTGAGATAGAAAATCATTCACAGTCTATACAACTGCTTTACACAGTTGAAACAATGAGTTTTAAGACTATGTATCAAATTTGTTCGCGTTGATTGCACATTAAAGAACGAATGTTCTAGTCATTTTAAATTGCTTCAAGAGCTTCATTTTCATCATTATCTTCACTACTGCTTTGAGACTCTTCATGATGATGATGATTATTTAATAGTTTAAGAAGTCAGCATTTTGTAACATTCTTGATCGCAAATGCAATCAGTTTGAGCAATGCATGAATACATGCTTCGTCATCTGATAACTTTATTTGCAGTTACATTGCAAGCTATTCATGTCTGAAATGTTTTTAAAGTGCAGATAAGTATTCAGATCTATGCGTTCAATTCTGATGTGCATTGCAAGAATGCTTTCTGCTTTTCGAAAATCATCATGCATTTTTATCATCTTATTGCTCAGATGCAATCTTTATGCTGAGATTGCATTGATGTTTGCAACGCGTTCTTTGTACTTTTCTCATCATTAATTTCATTGATCTTTGTGATACTGTGCTATTATGATGCTATTGCTTGTTGAAATAATTATGAAGAAGAAAGTGCATTGTTTGCATTTCAATTGTATCTTCGCATCTTCTTGAATGAAAACATTCAGAAGTACTATTTTCTTGATGATGAGTAAGTAAGAAATGACGTAATTAACTTTCGTCAAATGAGTGTGTATTAATTTGCATGCTTGTTTGATCTTTTGCATTCAATTATCGATTTATCAAAAATATGTTGTATACATTGCATGCAACATACATAAAGCATGATTTCTATGCTGATTTTTCTTTTAGACTCAAGAGATTACTCAGAGAGTTTTCTTGTAACAGATTCACAGTTCAAGAAAAATGAAATCTCTTATTGTTTAAATTTTGACAGTTTACTTCTTAAACATGAGTTGCAAATGTTTCATCTGTGATACGCATGTATATCACAGTCGATTTCTTCTTTAATCACATTGACATGCATTACTGTTTTCTTGAGTTATACAGATGATGTTTTCAACTAGAGATTGACTTTATCATCAAGACATTCAAGAGTCAAAACTCAATGAAAAGATGAGATTCTTAAGATCAACAGTCATCATCATTGTATATCATGTCTTGCAGATGCTCACTTCGCTTGTAAAGCATGCAACTCATCTGTTTTGCATTATTTATAAAGATCTTTCTCATGCAAATTGATCATATTTTGCAAAAATGTTCATATGTTACACTTTTAATCAGACAGCGTAATTCAATCATTCTTTATTAAATCACTTGTATTTCTCTTCTTTTAATGAAGTTTTCTCGTCAATGTATCATTTACATATAGAATGTCTGTGTTTGAACATCTGTTAAACAATATTAATGAGATTCTCAAGTTTGCTTATGTCAAACTTAATGAGACTTGTGAGTTGTTTATGTCATAATAACAGACATGCAGTCTTAACAAGATTTATACATAGTTAGTATGTAAATTTAAAGAATGTTCATGATTCAAGTTCTTTCTGTTAATCATTCTTAACAGATCAAACATACAAGTGTTCTGTTTCAGTTTTTGTTATCACGATGACAAAATGCTGAATCAAATGATTTTCATAAGCAATTTCTCTTGTAGTTCTGCATTTTATTTAACTTTCTCGTTTGCATGCAGATTGCTTTGTAACATGCACATTGAGATTATTGAAGTGTGCATAATTGCAAAAACTTTGCATGCAATCAACATACAGCACTTCATCATCATGCAACGTTTCAATATCATTCAAATCTATTGAAAATATGTTGTATACATTGTATGCAACATACATAAAGCATGATTTCTATGCTGATTTTTCTCTTAAGCTCAAGAAGTTACTCAAAGAGTTTTCTTGTGACAAATTCACAGTTCAAAAGAAATGAGATCTTTCATTGCTCAAATTTTGATAGTTTACTTCTTAAGCATAAATTGCAAACATTTCATTTGTGATATGCATGCATATTGCAGTCGATTTCTTCTTTAATTACATTGACATATGTTACTGTTCTTTCAAGCTATACAAATGATGTTTTCTAGAAATTGATTTTATCATCAAGACATTCAAGAGTCAAAGCTCAGTGAAAAAATGAGATTCTTAAGATCAACAGTCATCATCATTGTATATCATGCTTTGCAGATGCTCACTTCACTTGTAAAGTGTGCAACTCATCTGTTTTGCATTATCTGTAAAGATTTCTCTCATGCAAATTAATCATGTTTTGCAAAAATGTTCATATGTTACACTTTTAATCAAACAGCGTAGTTTGATCATTCTTTATTAATTTGCTTGTAGTTCTCTTTTCTTAATGAAGTCTTCTCATCAACATATCATTTATGTATAGAATGTCTGTATCTGAATATCTGTTAAATAATATTAATGAGATTCTCAAGTTTGCTTATGTTGAACTTAATGAAACTCATGAATTACTTATATCATAGTAACAGACATGCAGTCTTAACAAGATTTATACATAGTTAGCATGTAAATTTAAAGAATGTTCATGATTCAAGTTCTTTCTGCTAATCATTTTCAACAGATCAAATGCAAGAATGTTCTGTCTCAATTCTTGTTATCATAATAACAAGATGTTGAATTGAATGATTTTTATAAGTAATTTTTCTTGTAGTTCTGCATTTTATTTGACTTTTTCATCTGCATGCAAATTGCTTTGTAACATGCACATTAAGATTATTGAAGTTTGTGCAATTATGAAAACTCTGCATGTGATTAATGCACAGCACTTCATTATCACATACTAACATCTCAATGTTATTCAAACTTTTAATAATTTTTAGACTTTACTGTAGTTAAACAGTAGATTTGTAATCAGCATCATGTACAGATGAGTTTCATTACTGATCATTATTTTTAAATTATTAAACAAAGTGAAAAGTATTTATTAAAGTCAACATTGTTCTTTTGATGATGCATTTGAATAATGCAATAATATTAATAAAATTTAAGTAGTTTAATAAAATATAAATAAAACATAAATAAATAGAAAATTTTGAAAAGTAAGAGAAAAACTTATCAAGTAAAATAAATTTGATTTTGAATGCAATAAGAAAAAAAAAATTAATTATTAGAATTAATACTTATTTAATATTTAAAACAATTTATTTTTTACTTTTTCATTTTCATTTTTCAAACTGTTTCTTGAAAGATTAACAACGAGATTTATCTGTACATGATGTCAACTACGAATCTTTTGATTCTATTCTATGTTTGAATAGAAGTCAAAAGAGTCAAGAAATTTCAATTCAATGCAGTTTGAATGATGTTAAAATGTTACGTGATCAGAAAAGTTATCATGCAGAGTTTTCACTCACATGATAACACTTTTTCTAACAGTCACAATCAATCTACGAAGAAGATTAATGACATGTCAATGTCAGTAAAAGATGAAAAGATATTACTAGTGAAAAAGACAACTCAAATGAAGAGTTTGCAAGTTATGATTAGAAGTGATTGAAGACTTTACAACTCATTGACTGCGTTGATATCAAAACATCTTCATCACATCGACAATATCATTAAGTAATTGATGAAAAGATATCAGATAGAATAATCATTTCAAGTATTAAAAGATATGATTACAGTGCTTGAAGAAGTAGTGACTTGTCAATCACGCTGATATATTGAAAGAGCTTGAACTCATCTTCTTTACTTGACATTAAGTCATTCATCTATTCACATGAAAAATCGAGAGCTCAAGAGAATGATCAAAACACATTCTCTTTCATTAATCAAAGTCAAACATTGAATGATTGCAATTACACATTTATACTAACAATTCATTCAACGTCTACATGACATAAGTCAAATCAAAAGAAGAAAAGAATTACTCAATACAATCACACTTTATCTCTTTATTATGTGCATCTCTTTTTCATCACATATTTCTCTGCTCAATGAATGATAATCATTGAGTAAAAGAACACAGCTTTACATATGTTATAATCATGAGCATCATGAGTGCAAAGAAAATATCTTTCATTTTTGAATCAAGAATTAAATTGAAACATCATTGTATAAAATATCATCAATGAAGAGCAAAGCAAAGATGATGCATCATAATCAAACAGCACAAATACTTTCATTAAGAGTTTACTTAAGCATCACACGCTGAATAAAAGCTATAAATTCATTACTTGATAACACAGTGTCAATCTCATTGTTTCAACTGCATGAAGCAATCATATAAATGATGAGTGATTTTCTTTCTCAAAGATTTTTGTTCACTTGATATAAATAGCATAAAGTTTCTCATGAGTTGAGTTTAAATCAATGTCACAAGAATGTATGAATTACAATCACAATCACTGTTTCTTGAAAATCAATGATGAAACTCATCTGTATATAATGTTAACTATGAATTTACTGTTTAGCTATAATAAAGTTTAAAGATTATTAAAAGTTTGAATGATATCAAGATGCTGCATAATAATGAAGCGTTGTGCATGCAAAGTTTTCGCGATCGCGCAGACTTTAATAATCTCAATGCACATGTTATAAAAGCAATTTGCATGCAGATGAGAAAGTTAAATAAAACATAAAACTATAAGAAAAATTGCTTATGAAAATCATTCAATTCAACATCTTATTATTGCAATGATAAAAATTGAGACAGAACATTCTTGCATTTGATCTGTTAAAAATGATTAGCAGAAAGAACTTAAATCATGAACATTCTTTAAATTTACATGTTAACTACATATAAATTTTGTTAAGACTGCATGTCTATTACTATGACATAAATAACTCATGAATCTCATTAAGTTCAACATAAGCAAATTCAAAAATCTTGTTAATATTGTTTAATAAATATTTAAACATAAACATTTTATACATAAATGATGTATTAATGAGAAAACTTTGTTAAAAGAAAAGAGACACAAGCGAGTTAATAAAGAATGATTGAACTACGTTGTTTGATTAGAAGTGTAGCATATGAACATCTTTGCAAAACATGATCATTTTGCATGAGAAAAATCTTTACAAATAACATGAATTAAATGAGTTGCACATTTTACAAGTGAAGTGAGTGTTTGCAAGATGTGATATACAATGATGATGATTGTCAATTTTAAGAATTTTATTTCTTCACTGAGCTTTGACTCTTAAATATCTTGATGATAAAATCAATCTTTAGTTGAAAACATCATTTGTATAACTCAAGAGAACAGTAATATATATTAATGTGATTAAAGAAGAAATTGATTGTGATACACATGTGTATTGCTGACAAAATGTTTGCATTTCATGCTTAAGAAGTAAACTGTTGAAATTTGAGTAATGAAAGATTTTACTTATCTTGAACTGTGAATTTGCTGCAAGAAACTACTTCTCGCTAAGAGAAAAATCAGCATAGAAATCATGTCTTATATATATTGCATGCAACGTATGCAACATATTTTTAATAAATTGTCGTGCAAAGTTTTCACTCACACGACAACATTTAGATTAATCACGTCAAGTTGAGTATTTAAGTTTGAATCAAGTACTTAACTTGAAAAGTGTTGAATTGAATTGAAATTTTTTGAAAAAATGTTGAGTCGAATTGAAAAGTTGAACTCAAGCACTTAAGTTGAATTGAAAAGCTTGACTTAATAACTCAATTTGAAAACTCGACTTGACTCAACAAAATATTAAATAAATGTAAATAGCTTGATTGAACAGTCTTCATAATTCTCTTCATGACTTTCTATCATGTTTTCTCATCATGACTTTCTATCAAAGTCAAACAATCTTTATGTTTTCTCTTCATGTGATGTCAAGTCATTCATTTATCTATGTGAAAAATCAAGAGTTCAAGAGAATGATCAGAATACATTCTTTTTCATTGATCAAAGTCAAACATTAAATGATTACAATTGCACATTTATACTAACAATTCATTCAACATCTACGTGACATAAGTCAAATTAAAAGAAGAAAAGAGTTATTTAATACAATCACACTTTATCTTCTCATCATATGCATCTCTCTTTCATTACATATTTCTCTACTCAATGAATGATAATCATTGAATAAAAGAACACAGCTTTATGTACATTATAATCATGAGCATCATGAATGCAAAGAAAACATCTTACATCTTTGAATTAAGAATTAAATTAAAACATCATTGTATAAAATATCATCAATGAAGAGCAGAGCAAAAATAATGTGTCATAATCAAACAGCACAGATACTTTCATCAATAGTTTACTTGAGCATCACACGCTGAATAAAAGCTATAAATTCATTACTGATAATATAGTGTCAATCTTATTGTTTCGATAATGTGAAGTTATCATGTAGTCAATGAGCAATTTTCTTTCTCAGAGAGTTTTGTTCATTTGATATACATAACATAGTTTCTCTCATAAGTTGAATTTAAATTAATGTCACAAAAGTGTATGAATTACAATTACAATTAACTGTTTCTTGAATAACACTTCAAGAAATAACAAAAAAAATTTTTTTTTAATTTTTTACTTGATTCAACACTTATTATGAATCTATGCAAGATTTTATATACTGTAGCGAGCGTTGTGCTAATGCAGCGCTCTTTTCGCATCAAAAATTGCTTCTTTTTGCGCTTTATACTATAACTGTTCTCAATGCAAGAACTCTATGAGTCTGTTTCTTCTTTATTTCTTCTCTCTTTCATCTGATTCTTTGATGATGTCACAGCTTGAAATTGATTCAATATGCTCATTGAGAGTATCATTTGAATGATCATCATCGCTGCGCTCATGATTTCTAAAAGCTTTCTTAAGTTCATGATGTTCTCTTTTCATTGCATTGCTTTTCATTCTACTTTTCATCTGAAACATGTTAATAGAATGTGCTTAATCAATATTTGATCTCTGTTGCACTCGTACGTTGTTATAATAATATTAAGTACTTGTCTTTCATGTAGAAATTGATTAAAGTCAATTTTTCTCATGTGTAGCTTATCAATAATGCACTGTGAAACTTTGCATGATTCTTGTGCAGTTACAGATGTTAATGTATCATCTCTGATGTCAGATATTGAAAATGAGCTGCGTTGAATCTCTCTTTTCAGATTACTCTTCATGTTTATTTGATCTATTTTTGTATGAGCATCAGTCTTGTCATCACTTCAGTGTGCTGATGCTCAGTCAGCAATAAAGACAAATCATATGCATTATTAATCATTTTGTTCATCACTTTATTTTCAAGTACTTCTGCATGTCTTGTCACTTAATGTAACTTCAACATGACTTCTTAAGATTAAATGCTCTCATGTGCAATCTGAACTTGTTGCAGACGTGTCTGATCTTTTGTTGATATCATAACTTTCACTGTTTTCAGAGAAGTCTGACTATCACTGTATACTTTGTATATCTTTTCATGACACTCTCGATTTTTTGTCACTACATCTGCAAGATGTTTTGTTCTTACAACAATAATATATTTAAATTTCAGAAAAATATTTAAAAAATTAATTCTTGAATTTTAATATTTTTATAAACATTATACATATGATGATCAAGTTTACTAAATGAATAAATGAAATTTATAAGAATGATATGACAATGTGATATTTTAAGCAAACACAGAATGAGTATATATTATGATAAAGTTAATTATTAAGAAGCTTTCAATAACTTGAGAGAATTAATTGACTATAAAGAGTTTGTCAAGCATTGTCAAATCAAGCACAGCATAACTCATGATATATTAAGTTGAAGATATGACGTAGTTTAAATAATGTTTTAACAGAGTCATAGAATTTCAGAGCTAACTCAGATCTGATTTTCAATTTAATCTTTGACTTTAGTCTTTGATTTAATCTTTATAAATCAATTCATCATGATAATTGTTTTCTCTTCTAAGTGAGTTCATTCTCAATCTCAATAATTAATGTCTTTGTTTACTTTGATAAACAATGACGTGCATTCATTAATTTGCTCTAGAAGCTCTTGATAAAAATCTTCAAATCTCTGTGAGAAAATAAGA
>JAABUY010001674.1_pt1 | contig 28639 bp, 28 predicted proteins | sample 5560271 | NCBI WGS metagenome assembly JAABUY01 (sample SAMN10711886, study PRJNA513374) | rock metagenome | isolation source: Antarctica rocks | place: Antarctica: Victoria Land, University Valley | reverse complement strand
TCCGTGCCAGTACCCATTGGTTGAGGAGGATTTCTGGCGTGGCAGCGATGGGTACCAGTACCCATGCGCAGGTGCGTCAGGTCAGACGGTGGAAGGCGTAGGCGGTCGCGTCCGCTCTGCCATTGATGCATGAACGGACCAATCATCCCCGCACCCTCCCCACATTTCGCACCCGTTGCCTGCGGTCGCCAAAAAACGCCCGGGCCGGATGCGCCGCCAATCATTCTCCACTGTCGGCTCGCCTTATTGATAATAACATGAGAACGGAGTTTGTGACGATCACGCGAAAAACTACATCACACGTTATTTTTCGGATTGACCTGAGTATCGGGAGCACCGCCGGCACGCAGAGGACACATACAAGAAAGGCTTGGAAATCGTCAATCTAGGGTATGGCAGTCCTTGACGCCGCCGCTTCCCTCCCGTACACTCCCATGCCAATGCCGCACGAATAGGGACCAGCGAGTGCAATTGAATGCGCGCGGACGTCCTTCATTTGAAAAGAGGACAATGAGGATATGGGCAAATACATCATCCGGCGGCTGATCACAGCGGTGCCGACCCTGATCGCCATCTCCATCGTCCTGTTCGGCATCATCTCCCTCGCCCCCGGTGATCCCCTCGCCCAGTTCGCCGCCGATCCCCGCGTCCCCGAAGCCGTCAAGGAGAATATCCGCAAGCAACTCGGACTGTCCGACCCCCTGCCCGTCCAGTACGCCAAGTGGGCCAAGTCCATGGTCACCGGTCAGTGGGGCACCTCCTTCCAATCCCGCTCCCCCGTGCGTACCCTGATCGCCCAGCGCCTGCCCGCTACCCTGATCGTCCTCGGCTCCGCCTTTCTCCTTTCCCTGCTCCTCGCCATTCCCATCGGCATCCTCAGTGCGATCAAGCAGTACTCCGCCTTTGACCAGGTGGCGACGATCTTCGCCTACCTCGGCAATGCCCTGCCCACCTTTGTCTCGGGCCTTTTTTTCATCATCCTCTTTGGCGTCAAGCTGCACTGGTTCCCCTTTATCTACCGCTCCAACGTCGAGCAAACGGGGCTGGCGGGGGTGTGGGAGCATGTGCGGCAAGCCTTTTTGCCGGTGCTGGTGCTGGCGCTGGTGCAGACGGCGGCCTTGATGCGCTACACGCGGGCGGCGATGCTGGAAGCGATCCGTCAGGACTACGTCCGGACGGCGCGGGCGAAGGGGCTGCGGGAGAACCGGGTGCTGACCGGGCACGCGGTGCGCAACGCGCTGATCCCGGTGGTGACGATCATTGCCTTGCAGATCCCCGGTATCTTCGGGGGAGCGATCGTCACGGAGCAGATCTTCCGGGTGCCGGGAACGGGCAACCTGCTGATCCAGGCGATCACCAACAAGGACACGCCGGTGATCATGGCGGTGACGTTCATCTTCGCGGTGCTGGTCGTGCTGTGCAACCTGCTGGCGGACGTCATCTATGGCCTGCTGGACCCACGAATCAAGTTCAGTTGAGTGGCTGCGTGCTGCCAACTGACGACTGACGACCGACGACTGTCTACTGACGAAGGAGCATCTGATGAGCGCCGCGCCCGCCCGCACGACTGTTGCCCCCCCGCTGCCCGGTGTGGCGCTGGAGGGGCTGGCCCTCAAACAAAAGCCCCGCTCGCTGTGGAGTGATGCCTGGCGGCAGTTTCGGCGGCACCGCCTGGCGATGGCGGGCAGTGTGGTCGTCGTGCTGCTGGTGCTGCTGACGGTGCTCGGGCCGCTGCTGTGGAAGACACCGATTGACACAATCGACTTTGCGGCCAGCAAGGCGGCGCCTTCGCTGCGGCACCCGGTGGGCACCAACGACCTCGGGCAGGACCTGCTGGCGCGGATCATCTGGGGGGGACGGATCAGTCTGGCGGTCGGGGTGGTGGCGATGCTGGTGGCAATCACGGTCGGGGTGGTGGTGGGAGCGCTGGCGGGCTTCTTCGGGGGGTCGGCGGACAGCATCCTGATGCGCTTCACCGATCTCTTTCTGGCGCTGCCGACCCTGCCGCTGCTGCTGCTGGTGGTTTACCTGTTTCGGGACACGATGCGGGCGGCGTTTGGGCCGATCCTGGGGGTGTTTCTGATCATCGTGCTGGTGATTGGGGGATTGAACTGGATGCCGACGGCGCGGCTGGTGCGGGCGGAGTTCCTGAGTGTGAAGCAGAAGGAGTTCGTGGAGGCGGCGCGGTCGATGGGGGCGAGCAGTGGGTCGATCATGGTCAAGCACATCCTGCCGAACGTGCTCAGTCCGGTGATCGTAGCGGCGAGCCTGGGGGTGGGGGCAGCGATCATCGCGGAATCGACGTTGAGTTTTCTGGGGATTGGCTTTGAGCCGGACGTGCCGACGTGGGGGCGGCTGTTGAGTGAGTCGAGAGACTTTCTGGACATCGCGTGGTGGATGGCGGTGGGGCCGGGGATGATGATCTTCCTGACGGTGTTATCGATCAACTTCATTGGGGATGGGTTACGGGACGCGCTGGACCCGCGCAAGACGCAGGGCTAGCAGAGCGAGCGGGCAGCAGGCAGCGGGCAGCGCAGACGACACGCACAGGGAGCAGGCACAGGCGACCCACCTTCGGGTCGCCTCACTTGTTGTCTGGCAACAGACTGATGGATGCTACGGGTGAATCTTCTCGCCATTCGACAGCATTGCAAGAAAGGTCTCGATCCGCGCGGCGCGTGTTTCGGGTTTTTTGGCAGTTTGGATTCTCCATAGGATCGCATACCGATTGCTACTATCCAGCGTATCGAAAAACTCACGCGCCTTCGGGTTTCCGGCTAATGCGAACGTGAAATCATCGGGAACGGTCATTGTGCGCTGCGATTGATACGCCAACTCCCAGCGACCGTCACCCTTTGCGAAGTCTACGTATCGTAGCCCGGCGGCCTGCATTCTGCCTTCCGCGATCAGTGTCGTTGCTTTATCGCGATTGACGCGTGACCAGATACTTTTGGGGCGGCGCGGCGTGAAGCGTTGAAGCCAGTATCCGCCATCGAATGAGGCTTTTTGACCGTCAATCCATCCGTAACAGAGGGCGCTCTCCACAGCTTCCGCGTACGTTACAGAAGGAATACCTGTCTCTTTTTTGGCGATCTTGAGCCAAAGGCCTGACGAACCTGCGTGGTGTTCTTCAAGCCACGCTTCCCAATCGTGTTGCGTCTCAAACGCGATGGTCGGTAGATCGTCGGCAGATTTCATGCGGGCAGCCGCCTACTTCTTCGCATCGTAGGCGAGTGTCGCTTGCAGGAGTTGCTTGGCGAGGGGCGCGGCGACGGTCGAGCCTTCGCCGCCGTTCTCGATGAGAACGGCAACCGCGTAGGAGGTCGTCTTGCCGGGCGCGTAGCCAATGTACCACGCATGCGGCGGGGCATTCGGCACTTCGGCAGTGCCAGTCTTACCACCGGACTTGACGCCGGGGATAGCCGCAGTGTTTGCGTAGCCATTCGCGACAGAGTTCTCCATCATCGCGCGCATCTGCACAGCGGTCTCAGCGCGAATCGGCTCTTTCCACACTTTGGGGGTGTGCTCGCTGGCAACCGTCCCGTCCGGGCGGCGAACGGAGGCGACGAGATACGGCTCCATCTCTTTGCCGTCGTTCGCCATGCATGCCGCGACGAGCGCCATCTGAAGGGGCGTCGCAAGCAGTTGGCCTTGCCCGAACGCGCTCTGGGCAACCGCAGCGCCACTCTGAAGGAAGTTCGGATTGTCACTGACGCGGCTCGCGTTCGTGCCAAGATCGAAGGGGATCTGCTCGCCGAAACCAAATCGCTTGGCGTACTCACTGAGGAGCGGCCCGCCGAGCGTCTGCGTACCGACCTGCGCGAAGACGACGTTGAGGGACCATTGATATCCCTCCTGGAGCGTCCACGACTGTTTACCCTCTTGCCCCTTCGGAATATTCTGCTCCGGTAACTGAAATCCTTCGATGTTGTAGAAGCCACGATCTTCGTACTTCGTGTCCGGCCGCGCTTTGCCGGCATCAATCGCGGCGGCGGCGGTGATCGTCTTGAAGATCGAGCCGGGCGTATACAAGCCTTGCGTCGGACGCAGGACGAACGGCGAATTTGGGTTATTCCGCAATGCGTCCCAGTACGCAGCGGGGTTGTTTCCTGGTACTGCCGCAAGACCGGCCGGGTCGAGATGCGGGTTGGAAACCATTGCAAGTACCGCGCCTGTTTTTGCATCAAGCAACACAATCGAGCCATTCCGGCTGCCCAGCAGGTTCGTCACCTGCTGCTGGAGCGCTGCGTTGAGCGTGAGGATCAGATCGTTCCCATGCACAGGCTGATGCAGCAGCGACCATTCCAGCGCCTTCGCCGGATCGGCATCGGTGCGACCACTGAGCACGGCGTTGTCCGCATATTCGAGATTGCTCGTCCCATAACGGACGGGATTGTAGTAACCAACCAGGTAATCCGCAGCCGGGTTCGGATACGTGCGCCGCACCGTCTTGTCGGACGCCACGTCCCGCCCAACGATTTTCACGCCATCGGACGAGAAAACTTCACCGCGAAGCGCCTGCAACTGTGCATCCAGCAGGCGCGGGTTGCGCACGACACCGAGCGGCGTATCCTCTGTACGGGTCTGAGTAGCGCCCGATGTAACAACTTGCGCCCGCACGAGCTGCATGCTCAGAAGCACGAACAAGGTCAGGAGGATATGTGCCAGTTTCTGCGATGTGCGATTAAAGAGTGGTTCGTCGCGCGCCGCACCACGCCAGAGCGCCACGGCGGTGAACGGCACGGCGAGCGCCATGCAGATCAGCCAGAGATGATCGTTCTGCCCGATAATGCCGATGGCGATCACACCAATCAGCGCGAGCGCCGCGAAGAGTCGAATCGTGCTCCGTTGGCCACGCGTCACGTCGGCACCCCCGGAATCTCGACGGCCCGGCCCGGTTTCATCGCGGAGATGGCGAGTAGCATGCCAACGATGATAAAATTCGACAGGAGTGAACTGCCGCCGTAGGAGATGAACGGCAGCGTAATGCCAGTGAGCGGAAAGAGTCCCACCGTCCCTCCGATGATGATAAATGCTTGCAAGCCAAGCACGGCGGTCAGTCCGGCCGCGAGGTAGCGGCTGAAGTCATCCACGGCATCGAGCGCAATCCGAATGCCGCGATAGACGAAGAAGAGATAGAAGATCAGCAGCGCGACGGTACCGAGCAGGCCCAATTCTTCACCGATGGCGGAAAAGACGAAGTCGGTCTGCACGAGCGGGATGTTTGTCGGGTCGCCGAGCCCAAGGCCGGAGCCAAAGATGCCGCCCGACGCAAGCGCGTACCGTGACTGGACGAGCTGCAAACCCGTTCCCTGGCCGTGCGACCACGGATCGAGCCAGATTTGCACGCGCACCTGCACATGTGGGAAAATTCGGTAGAGTACGTACGCGCCGATGCAGAACGCGATGAGGCCACCGAGCACGTAGCCGATTTTGCCATTCGCCAGATACAGCATGGCGAGGAAGACGCCGAAGATCAGCAATCCCTGCCCCAGGTCTTTCTCCACAACGACGATTAGTAGCGACAACCCCCAGAGCGTAATCATCGGCAGGAGATAGGGCAGCGGCGGCATGCGAAGTCGCCCAATCACGTATGGCGCATTGAGCAGTTCTCGCTTCTCGCTCAAGTAGGCCGCAAAGAAGATGACGAGGATAATCTTCAACAGCTCGGCGGGTTGAAAGTAGAAGAATTTCAGATTGAACCAGAGGCGCGCGCCGTTGATCTCCACCCCGAAGACCATTACGGCGGCGGTGAGGGCGATGCCGACGAGTGCCCACGAGTACTTATAATCGCGGAGCAGCCGGAGATGCTGACGCTTCATGCCAATCGCAATCAAGGCCATCAGCGCGAGCGCGATGACCAAATAGACGAGTTGCTTCTCTCCCAGATGCGCGCTCGGCGCGACCGCCGGGCCGAGACGTTGGATCATCAGAAAGCCGAGGCTCGCGAGCGCTGCCGTGATCGGGAAGAGCAGTTCATCGCCCGTGAATCCGACAGCCGAAAAGAGTAGCGAGACGATGTAGAATGCGACGACGACCGCCAGGCCGACGCTCATATCCTGCCATCCCCAACGGGCGACGCCCGTACGGACGGTGACAAGGATCAGCAGACCAATGACGGCACACGCGGCGGGCAGAAAGAGCAGCTGCAATTCCGCCCGGCGAACATGTCTGAAAAACGTGGTCACAGACGACTCCCCGCCCGCGTCACTGCGCTGGCTGATACTTCTCAACAATCAACCCAAGCCGGGCACGGGCATCCGCCGACACATGTGACCGCTCCGTCATCAGCGCCCCGGCCAGTGCGCTCGTACATGCATCGTCGCTATCTAACTGAATGCGCGGCACAATCCGACGAATGACATCCTGTGCGGTGGCGACATTACGCGACAGATTTTGCACAACCAGTGCGACGCTCACCGGCGCTTCGCTCTCATGCCAGACATCGTAGTCCGTCGCGAGGGCGAGCATGGCGTAGCAAAGTTCCGCTTCCCGCGCCAATTGCGCCTCCGGCATCGCCGTCATGCCGATGATGTCGAGGCCCCACTGGCGGTAGAGCCGCGACTCCGCTTTTGTACTAAAGCGCGGCCCCTCGATGCAGAGATAGGCGCCGCCTGCATGTACCGTCGCGCCCGCCTCACGCGCCCCTTCGATCAACAGGGAACGCAGCGACGGGCAAAATGGTTCCGCGAGCGAGACATGGCCGACCAACCCCTCGCGGTCGAAAAAGGTGCGCGCGCGGCTCGTCGTTCGGTCAACGATCTGATCGGGCACGACAAGGTGACGCGGCGCGATCTCTTCGCGCAGGCTACCAACTGCGGAAACCGCGATCACCGCCCGGACACCGAGCGATTTCAGGGCATAGAAATTGGCGCGTGACGGGACGAGCGACGGCGGAATGCGGTGGCCAATCCCATGACGAGGCAGAAAGGCGACACGACGCCCAGCGAGCGTGCCGACCGTGATCGCGTCGCTCGGCGCGCCGAAGGGCGTCTCAACCACCCGACTTTCGGTATCGGTGAGATCGGGCATGCGATACAGACCGCTGCCACCAATCACCGCGATGCCAATGTCATTCGTCATCCATCGTCCTCCGTGTGCGCCCACGATGAGCGTACGCGCGCCGCCCCGCAGTGTCAACGTTACACCTGGGCTGTGATACACTACATGGCATGGAACACCGGACGAATCCGTTCGACTACAGGCCCGAATACGCCGTCACCTGCGACATTTGCGGCGCGGCAATTGCCCAAGGCACTGAATACGTCAACATTGCGGCCGAAGACGAGAGCGGCGCGATTATCGGCACCCTTATCGCCCATCCGCACTGCGCGGAGCATCTTAATCCAGCGGATGTCGTGGCCTTGCTCGGCGCGGCGGTCGGCAACGACGAAGATGATCTCGACGCGCTGCTACCCCTCGAACGATGCTGCCTTTGCGGCGAACCGATCGCGGAAACTGACTATCTCAACCTGATCGAACCGATGCTGCCGGGCATTGTTGACGGGCCGCTCGTCGCGACCTCGTTCCACCTTGCCTGCTACCGCGACGATCCGGACGGCGTGCAACGGGCGCTCGACGAGGAAGTGATGAATCAGCGGGAACGCCGCATACACGGGACAGCGGAAGAATAAGCCCTGCATTACGTCGGAGGAATCAATGGCGACGACACTGACTGTGCATGACGAGGTCGCGGAATGGGAACCGGAATTGGTTGCGACGCGGCGTGATCTTCATATGCACCCGGAGACGGGTTTCGATGTCGAACGTACAGCCGGGATTGTCGCGGAACGCCTCCGCGCGTTGCATCTCGATGCGGTTGTGACGGGCATCGGGCAGACGGGTGTCAAAGGCGTTCTGAAGGGCGGCAAGCCCGGCAAGACCCTCCTTATCCGCGCGGACATGGACGCGCTGCCGATCGAGGAAGAGACCGGTCTGGACTTCCGCTCCCAGAATACGGGCAAGATGCACGCGTGTGGCCACGACGGGCATACATCAATTCTGCTCACGACCGCGCGTATCCTCGCCCGCCGCCGGGAGGAACTGTCCGGCACGATTGTCTTCTGCTTCCAGCCGGCAGAGGAGGGCGGCGGCGGCGCGAAGGCGATGATGGCCGATGGCATCATGGAAAACCCGACGGTGGATGCCACCATCGGTCTTCACCTCTGGCAAGGCTTCCCGCTCAACGATGTCGTCGTCGTTACCGGCGCCGCGATGTCCGGCGTGAACGGCTTTCGCGTGACGGTGCAGGGAAAGGGTGGCCACGGGGCCGAACCGCACACAACGATTGATGCGTTGCTCGTCGGCGCAACGATCATCACGAATCTGCAAGTGCTGAACAGCCGCGAGGTCGAGCCGTTGAAATCAGTCGTTGTAACTGCTGGGACGTTCCACGCCGGCGGCACCGCCGGAAACGTGATCGCGGACACCGCGACCTTCAGCGGTACGGTGCGCTTCTTCGATCAGGCCGTGGGCGATTATGTCGCGGAGCGGTTTCCACAACTCGTGCAGGGGATCGCGGAGTCATTCCGAGCGACTGCCGATGTTGACTACCGGCGGTATGGACACCCTGTCATGAATGACCCACAGATGGCCGATCTCGTGCGCGATGCTGCCGCGTCCGTCGTTGGCGCGGCGCATGTCAAGCCCGGGCCACCGCTGATGCCGAGCGAAGATTACTCCGAGTTCACGGCGCGGGTGCCTGGCTGCTATTTCTTTGTCGGCACGAACAACCCCGAAGCGGGCAAAATCTGGGGCCATCATCATCCAAAGTTCGACTTTGACGAGCGTGCGCTCTCCATTAGCGTTGAAGTGATGGTTGGTGCGACATTACGCTATCTGAACGAGAACGCCGGATAGATATGCGCGTCCATTTCTGCGGCGGAGGGTGACTCGTGACAACCAGCGTAACATGCACGCAGCATTCTCCGCTGGAAAAGATTGTGCCGCGTCGTTCACGTATCGTGCGCAGCACCGTGTTGTCAGCGATTTGCGTGTTGTTGTGCGTGGGGATCGTTGCGTGGAATTTGCTATGGCTTGCAAACCACGATAAAATCGCGCTCCCTACGACACATGGGTTACCCTTCCGCTTTCATGCCGAGGGTCGCACATGGCTCAATCAGTCAACATGTGCGGAAACGCGGTGGTGTTCCGGCGACCTGAAGTGCCTGTCGCAGAATGAGATGATGGCTCAGAATCATTCGTCGCTGGCGAAAGTAGGCGTCATCCCCACCCTCTTTGGCGCCACGCATCCGATTTGGCGAGCATCTTCAGATGGCCGTTATCCCTACATGCTATTCGTATCGTCCGGTTATGGCTGCTACGTCCCGTACTGGCTATCGGGGAGCTGGTGAACAGAGGAAACGCTCATGTCTATGCTTGTTGACTTTCACAGCCACTATTACGATCCGGCATGGATGCCGACGCAGCCACCGAGTGGCTTCAGCGCCGCGTTCGCGCAGGCGATGGCGCTGCTAACGAACATTGACGCGCAACTGGCGGCGATGGACGCGGCGGGCATGGATATGAAAGTGCTCAGCGCGCCCCTCAGCACGCTCGTCGGGCCGGGCGAGGAGCCGCCCGTCGCCTTGAGCGAGCGGATCAACGACCGCTTCGCGGCACTGGTCGCGGAACATCCGACGCGCCTCCTCGCGCTGGCAGCGATTGATCCGTTCGGCGGCGACACTGCTGCCCGTGAAGTGGAACGAGCGATTACCACGCTTGGACTTGGCGGTATCTGCCTCGATTGCGCGCGCGGTGAGCGATTTCTCGATGCGCCGGAGTGTCGCCCCGTGCTGGAAACAACCGCGTCTCTTGGCGTGCCGGTCTTCGTCCATCCGGTTAGCCCGGCGGGGTACACGGCGCACCTCGCGCAGCACGGACACGGAGGTATCCTGATGGCGCGCGGGACGGAGGCGGCCGCAAGCGTGCTGTCACTCGTTCGCAACGGCACGTTTGATGCCCTCCCCACATTGACTGTTGTCATTCCGATGATGTCGGCCTCCGTCCTTCTCTTCGCCGGGATGCTCGACCGCGAGAGCGTGCGTGATGGATCACCGCAACCGCCGCCGAGTGCAGCGATCAAGCGACTGTACGTGGACACGATGGGTTTCGATGCCGACACGATCCGCTTCGTCGCCACGACGCTTGGCGTCGGTCATGTGCTCGTCGGGAGCGACTGGCCGATCATGCCGATCCCAACCGATGCGGAAGTCAATCGCGCCCTCGATGGCGCCGGGCTGACGGTAGCGGAACGCGATGCTGTGCGCGGTGGCAATGCATTGCGTCTCCTCCATCGTGATTGAACCATGCGGGGAATCAAAGGGGAACGGAACACACCGACAGAAACCCTTGTGTCAGCCACAAAACTATGTAATACTGCCAATGATACGAGTGGTTCGCCACCCGCGTCGGTTTCTTTTCTTCCGTAGTGCGTGAGCGCGATTTTGGTGTGCTGCGTGCAGATAGACAGACAGGTTGTATGCGCTCGTACGTTCATCATAGTTCAGCCACACGTTCCGCAAGCCCTCGGCGCACTGCGTCTCGTTCCCTTCCCGCATCGTCGCGAAGCCACATTCCGACGCGCACCCGCGCTGAACACGCGGAGATTGCCCGGGCGTCCTCCGCATGGGAGCATGAAGTCGCGCACGGCCTCCAGGCATTCATCGGTCAGACGATCCCGCTCGACGCGGAGCGTTTGACGGTCACCCATGTGCTGAATCTCGCGGAGGATGAGACGTTTGCCGGTTGGTATAATTGGCGCGGTATCACGAATCCCGACATGGTCCTGCTCGGTATCCTTGTTGGTGGGCCGGATAACGACGCCACCGCCGCGATTGCGGTGGATGCGAAACTCTCCGCACGTTCGACCAAGACGCAGGTGCTCACCCAGACCCTCGCCCAACTCCTCGAACCCTTTCAGCCGCTTACAAATCTCGTTGATGCCCTGCTCGGTGATGGCGCGAGCGAACGACTCGTCCTACGCAACGGATTTCACGTCGTACGCGGCGTCGCGACGACGATCGGCACAGCGGCAAAGACGACGCGTGCGCTCCTCGACCCGGAGTATACCGCCGAGTTTGTGGCGGCCCAGCCGGTGTCATTGCGCCCCCGCCACCATCGGACACGTACGCAATTACCCGCTGCACCGCTTGAATCTCCACGCACGCGCGTGACGACTCCGGTCACACGCACCGCGTCGCCGATCATCAACCACGCAGCGCTCTTCGCGGAAACGGTCTGGTCACTCGATCGCCTTGGCGTTGCGGGGGTAGAGATGCCGGAGCCGAAGGGGGTTTACCATCTGGACGACATACTGGCCCTTGATGACCGTGAGGGTGCGCCCGCCGAGATCATCATTCTCGGCACGCACGGCAGCGAGCGCGTCGCGCAGGCGATTATCCTCGGCGCGAAGCGGGCGCTACCGGACAGCCACGCGGTGCGGGCATACCTCGCGGATTTCCCGGCGCCAATTGGTGATCGGTTCCGTATCGTGCCCGCCTTTCGCGTTATCGTTGGCAAGGCGGACACGTTGGCAGTGCTCGGCAATCGCCGTACAGTCGTCCTTTCCGCGAAGTAATGCATACCGCCTGACGGACCTTCATAGTGCCAGTGTATTCGGTGGTAGCAGGCGGGAGAGCCTGCTACCACCTCGCTTTTTTGGTGCATGGTATCCTCAACCGGCTACGGCGCCCTGAGAAGGCTGCTGGCAAACCGAAGGCCATATCGTGTATCGCGTGAAAGGAATTCCATCAGATGGCGAATCGAAAGGTGCTCGTTACCGGCGCAACGGGGTATATTGCGAGCCGACTGCTCCCGGGTCTGCGGGGACAGTACGATCTCACGTTGCTTGATGTGCATACAACACGCGGCGACGGCACGCCGGTCGAGGGAGCGCAGGCCGCGAACCTCCTCCAGGACGATCCCGAAGCGCTCCGCCCGTTCTTTCGCGGTCAGGATGCTGTCGTCCATCTCGCCTTCAATCGGTCACCGGACGCGGCGATGTCGGGGGCGGATCGCGCCACGCGGCTGACCCCCGGCTCCGCGTATGAAGCGGAACGGGCGAACGTTGATATGGCGTACCGCGTCTTCCAACTCGCGCTGGAGGAAAATGTCCGGCGGGTCGTCGTTGCGTCATCGAACCATGCGGCGGACTGGTATGAACTCCTGATCCACGCCGGAAAAATGGATGTGGTTACGCCCGACACCTACCCAAAGAGCGACAACTGGTATGGCTGGGCGAAGGCAAGTTATGAACATCTCGGCTTCGTCTTCGCGACGGGCACGCTCGGCCGGAAAGTCGAGAATGTCCATCTGCGGATCGGCGCGCCGCGCGAGATCAACGCCGACCAGTTCGCGGATGACCCGAAGGGGTATAAGCGCGACCTCGGCGCGTACCTGAGCGCCCGTGATCTCCAGCAGCTAACAATCAAATCCATTGAGACAGAAACTATCGAAGACGCGCACGGCGTCCCGTGGCAGGTTTTTTACGGCATCTCCGGTAACACGCGCGCCTTCTGGAGCCTCGTCAACGCGCGCCAGGTGATCGGCTACGCGCCGGAGGACGACAGCGAAGTGCTGTTTGCATCCGACATCCAGCGCCTCCTCCACGACAACCCAGGCCGCACTTAGATGGTTTGAACCACGAAGGCGCGAAGGACGCGAAGAAGAGAAGAAGGAAAAGGAGGATATGAAGGCGTGTAGCATAGCGCCACATTCACTTGGTTTCCGTCAAGCTTCTTTCTTTGTGTCCTCTTCGTGTCCTTCGTGTCTTCATGGTTCAAACCGTTCCGGGGTGCGTATCGAGGTAGTGTTGCGCCATGAAGAGGGTGGCGATGCTTTTGGCGTCGTGCAAGTCGCCGCGCGCGATGGCGGCGGGGGCATCGGCGAGTGCGAGATGTTCGAGCGTGATGCCCTCATCGTCTTCGGGCGCCGCGTCGCCCACATGAAGACCGACCGCGAGATAGGCATGAATCTCCTCGGTGCAGAAACCGGGCGCGGTGAAGAAGACGCCCAACGGAATGATCCGGTCGGCGGTATAGCCGGTCTCCTCGGTTAGCTCGCGCGCCGCCGTCCGTTCGGGAGCCTCGTTCGGCTCGCGCGTACCTGCCGGCACTTCGAGGAGCATCTGCCCGACCGCGTGCCGCCATTGCCGCACCAATACGACTCGCCCATCGTCGAGGAGCGGTACGAGCGCAATCGCGCCAGGATGCACGACGACCTCGCGCCCGGTCTCGCGGCCCGAGGCGAGACGAACGGTATCAACGCGGACCGTCAGGAGTTTTCCCTGATGCACGGTTTCGCTGCGCACGACGGTATCCGGCGAGGAGGCATCCGCATCGGTCATCAGCACATCCTTTCGTGTCGGATAGATGGATGGAGGCGGCGACCGGATTCGAACCGGTGATCAGGGTTTTGCAGACCCATGCCTTGCCGCTTGGCTACGCCGCCGCAACGGAGTCGTTTCCCTTGCATAGCGCGGGGAAACTGGCACCATCCTAACACACCCTACCCTGCCTGCCAATCCCACGAACAGCAACCGAACAGCAACCGGGCACACGGAAGGATGATGCACCGTGCCCAAGAAGCAGGAGAAGCGCGTAAACGGGACTGGCTCTGTTGCTCAGTTGAAAGATGGCAGATATGTCGCCATCGCATGGATTGAAGGGCGACGTGTCTATCGCTACAAGAGGACACGGAAGGATGCTGAGACAGCATTAGCAGGATTGCTGACTGGTACAGAATCATCACACGCTACACGACGATTCCTTGCCTCTTCGTGTCCAGATGAAAGGAAGACGCTGCGGGAGTGGTCCTCGGAATGGCAAGAAGGCAATGAGAGCCGACTACGGCCCTCGACAATGCTGAGCTATCGGCAGGCTCTCGGTTATGTTCTCCCTCTTATCGGGTCTGAACGCCTAACGGGTTTGACGGCTATCCGGCTACAGGCTGTGTTCACCGAGCTTCACAAACAGGAGATTGGACACCGGAAGGCTCAACAAGCATACACGGTATTGCGGACATGCATGAAGGCAGCGGTGTCAATGGATTTGCTCACTGTCAATGCGATGGAGAGGGTACAGAAACCAGTATGGACGCCACGAGACAGGACATATTGGAGTGTCCCACAGACCCGACTCTTCCTAGAGGAGGCATTGGCCTCTCATCTCAGATTAGCTCCGCTGTGCGCTCTGTTAGCCTCCACTGGCCTCCGTGTCTCAGAGGCATTAGGACTGAGATGGGAAGACGTTGACCTCCAACAACGGCGTCTACGGGTCAGCAGAGCTATCGTGTGGATGAATGCGGAGTATACCGAAGTCCCGCCGAAGACAGACGCGGGTAAGAGGACTATCGGTCTTCCGACACAGGCTTTAGCGGCCCTGTCCCGCGTACCAGAGAAGGTGGACGGCGGATACATCTTTAGGACTGACAAGGATTGCCCTCCCCGTCACTCGCACACTCGGGAGACACTTATCGCCCTCTGCGACGCTGCTGGTGTCCCGCGAATCAATGTGCATGGCCTACGCCATGTTGCGGCAGCTATGGCGTTGAAGGCTACCAGAGACATTCACGCCGTCCAAAAGCGGTTAGGCCATAGTCGAGCATCAATCACGATGGATATATACGCCTATGTGCTGACTGATGAAGGAGACGTAGTGGCGGCCTTGGATTCAATGCTGAATGCCGAGATAGAGCCAACAAAGTGTCACAGCGGGAAGGTGCAGGGTTTGGAACGACCTATGAGCAAGCAACGTAGCTCCATAAGTTCGCTCTGCAAAGGGAAGAAAGCCGCCAAGAAGGGGGCAAGATAATATGACGATATTCGTTCGGTAAGGCTCGTGCCGGACAGAGCGATTTCATGATAAGGGGGGAGATGGCATCCAGCACACTTCCCCCTTTCGTGATTGTTCTCGCACAGTGCAGCGGCTATCAATCTCTATAGAAGAATAATATAGCTAAACATTGACAGATTGACGAAAATATGATAGACTGACGTTGTTCCGGTAAAAAGTGGACGGTCTTTTGAGTCCGATTTTGAGCGGGTTTTGTTTGATGGGTTTCGCGTAAGGAGAATCGAAATGCAGCATGAAGCATTGATGGATGTGATGGAAACGGCCCGATATTTGAACATCGGCAGGTCCAAACTCTACGAAATGGCAAAGGAAGGAATGCTCCCACATCTCCGGGTCGGGGCATCGCTCCGATTTGACCGGGATGCGCTGGATGAATGGATTCGACAGGAAATGTTGGTGCCCTCATCAGGTACACGGGAAGAGGATGAGGACCGTTAGGCATTTGCCACGGTCAACGACAATTAGCAATTCGGAGCAAGGAACAACGAAAGGACCCCATGCAATGAACAAGGGCGGCGACGAGCCGTAAGTGAGAACCAGAAATGAAACGAGTTTTGAAAACGTGTATTTGCGGAAAGAGTTTTACGGGCAAGGCGAACAAGCAACGATATTGCAGTCTGGATTGCTGGCGGCAGTCGCCGGAATGCAAGTCCCTCCGACACCGCCTCCGCTACGGCAAGTTGGACAGATGCAAGGAAGGGAGCACATCGTATCGGCGGATGTACGGCAAGTTCGAGCATCGGGTGGTAGCCGAGTCTATGCTCGGAAGGCCGCTCCGTTCAGATGAGTATGTTCATCACAGGAATGGGAACAGACGAGACAATCGGCCCTGTAACCTCCTCATTGTGACTGCGCAGGAGCATTACGAGATTCACCGAGAGGCCATTCGAGAAGGGTATCAGAACTGGTTAGCGGCGAAACGAGCCGCCTACCAGCCCACATCTCTCCACTCCCAAACACTCAAAATCGCGGCATAATCGCGCAGTTCACGACACCCCTCAGAGCCTCGTTTTCCCTGATGTCACAAGGCGAAAAGGCTTGACAGATGACAATAAATGTGGTATACTTTCCCTGTAAGGGAAAAGTTGTTGAGTCGGTATTTTGAACTAAAAAGGGGTCAAAAGTGCGCGTGTTGAGAGGTTGCCTATTGGTGTTGTAAAGTGAAGGAGAGTGCTATGCAAATGATGAAGAGTCTATCCACAAATCCAAAATGTTTTGATTCCCTTTTTCATTCTGATTTTGATTCCTCCCAAATCTCACATTCCCTCAAACGCTAGTCAGTTCAGCCCATGCATTGGGCATTTCGGCGTGCTGTCCGGCGACAGCCGTGTGTATTTCCGAGAAAGGAAGGTATGTCGTGCTTTTCTTGCGACTGGTGGCTGCCTATTGTTGAGCGATTGAAAGGGGTTTCAAATGGAGACACAGAAGGATGAACGCGATGTAAACGAAGAAGACTTCGTTGAATGCGAAGCGCAAGGGAGCGAAATAGACCGTGCCTTGCGTGTCCTCGCCGCACCGGGGCAGGTTATGGAGATGCGGGTCGTGGGAGTGAACGGGAACGACCGCCGCATTGATTCGGGCTACTTCAACGATATGCAGAAACTCGCTCGGGCGGCGGCGAGATATGACGGTAAGGCCGAGGCTGTCTATATCACCCTGAATCCCGTCAATCCTGACCTCCTTGCACGCGCCAGCAATCGCATGAAAGAGTGGGCGAAACACGCGACCAGTGACCGTGAGATTACGGGCCGACGCTGGCTGCTGATTGACTGCGACCCGGTTCGACCGTCCGGTATCTCGTCCACGCAGGACGAATATGAGGCGGCAGAACGACGCGCACAGCAAATCCATCGCACCCTGAGAGCGCAGGGGTGGCCTCTGCCTGTCGCCGCCTCTTCGGGCAACGGATTCCACCTGCTCTACCGGATTGACCTCCTATGTGACGACGACCGTCTCGTAGAGCGCGTCCTCAAAGCATTGGCCTTCCGCTTCGATGATGACACGGTGAAGGTGGACACGACCGTCTATAATCCGGCCCGGCTCTGCAAACTGTACGGAACGATGGCCTGCAAGGGCGACGACACGCCGGAACGTCCCCATTGTCGGGCCGAGTTTCGGATTGTTTACCCCAAAAGAGATGTGGTATCGCGTGACTTGCTCGAAGCGGTCGCAGCAACATTGCCGGAGGAAGCAACGAAGGGCAGCGGTAAGTCCTCTCGGCAAACCAGTACGTGGCAGCCACCGTCCGGTGGGTTTGACCTCGAAGGTTGGATTGAGCGGCACGAACTCGATGTGGACGGTCCATTTGAATGGCAAAAGGGGCGCAAGTGGGTCTTCAAGGTCTGTCCGTGGAACGAAGACCACACGAACCGTTCCGCGTACATCCTACAGTTCCCTTCGGGAGCGATTGCTGCAGGGTGCCACCATAACGGTTGCAGCGAAAAGAAATGGCACGACCTCCGCGATGTTATGGAACCGGGGTGGCGTCAAACGGGTCGCGATGATGAGTCCGACTCGCACACAAACGAGGATGACGACCTTATTTCGTATAATTCGTTTCTTTCGTCGCCCGATAAACGGGATGGTACGACCGACGGCGGGTGGCCCGTGCCGTTGCGCCCCGACGCCTACTACGGACTGCCGGGGGATATTGTGGAAGCCCTTTCGCCCCATACCGAGGCGGATGACGCCGCCCTACTCGTCCAGTTCCTCGTCGCCTTCGGCAACGTCATCGGTCGCGGACCGCATTTCCGCGCCGAGGCGGATAAGCACTTCACGAACCTCTTCGCCGTCCTCGTCGGCGATAGCGCGAAGGGGCGCAAAGGGACTTCGTGGGGGTACATCCGTGAACTGTTCAAGGCGGTAGACGAGGGGTGGGTGGATGAGCACATCGGGAGCGGCCTGAGCAGTGGGGAGGGACTCATCTGGTCGGTGCGCGACCCGATTACCCGGCAGGAAGCGGTGAAGGAGAAGGGGAAGCGCACCGGGGAAACAGAGACGGTGGTGGAGGACTACGGCGTCGAGGATAAGCGCATGTTGGCGATGGAGTCCGAGTACGCCTCCGTCTTGAAGGTACTCCAACGCGACGGGAACACACTGAGTGCCTTGGTACGCAATGCGTGGGACACGGGCAAGTTGCAGACGATGACGAAGAACAGCCCCGCCGTTGCAACCGGGGCGCATGTCAGCATTCTCGGTCATATCACGAAGGCCGAACTGGTGCGCTATCTCGACTCCACCGAAGCGGGGAACGGCTTCGGCAACCGCTTTCTCTGGTTCGCAGTGCGACGCTCGAAGATGCTCCCAGACGGTGGCGACATGGAGTCCGTTGACTACGACCCGCTCGTGCGACGCCTTGGTCAAGCCGTTCGGTTTGCCGCGTCGGTCGGGGAGATGCGCAGAGACGAGAAGGCACGCGCTTTGTGGCACCGCGTCTATCCATCCTTGTCTGAGGGCAAACCGGGGCTGCTGGGTGCGATGGTTGCGCGGGCCGAGGCGCAGGTGATGCGGATTGCCTTGCTTTATGCGCTACTCGACTGCTCACCTTGTATCCGCGTCGAACATCTGAAAGCCGCCCTCGCGGTGTGGGAATACTCCGAAGCGTCAGCGCGATGGATATTCGGCGACTCGATGGGCGACCCGATTGCGGACGAGGTGCTGCGCCTCCTACGTGAATCGGCGGATGGGCTGACCCGCACGGCAATCAACAACGCGCTCGGGCGCAACAAAGGTGCCCAACACATCGGTCGCGCCCTCGAATCGCTCACCGCGCGGGGCCTGATTCGATGCACACGCGAAGAGACAGGCGGTCGCCCCGTCGAGCGATGGAATGCGGTGGAGGAAGGGAAGGGCACAAGCGGTTCACGTTGAAGCCATATCCACCCATTTATTTTCGTTTCATTCATACCACATCTGCACGAAGCATTGTCTTTATGATGGTAATCTCACTGTACGAAAGAAACGAAAGAAACGAAAAAAGTCTTCACTCAACGAACGCTGCCAAGACATATTTGTACACCCCGGTTCATGTCCTTGAAATCCTGTGAGTGCGTGTTCCGGCAGTCGTGGCATTGTTTTCGGTCATTCTGTCTGCCGCAGACACCGCTACGCCGAGGTAGGGTCGGCACGAAAGACCTGCTCTACCGTGGTGAGCAAATCCTCCAACGCGAACGGCTTGCGGATGTATCCCGCCGCCCCTAAATCCTTGGCGTGCCGCGCGGCATTGCCTGCCGCCGTGAGGATGACGATGGGAATGTGAATCGCGCGTTCGGCAAGCGTCCTTGCAAAACCCCAGCCATCCAAGACGGGCATATTCAAATCGAGCAAGATAAGGGCGGGTTCGCTCACGTCTATGATGACCAAGGCTTCCGCGCCATTGGCAGCAAGCACGACCGTATATCCCTCTTCTGTCAGGGTTTCGGCAATCAACTCACGGATTTCGTCGGTATCGTCCACGACCACGACAACTTTTCGTTCCATTCCCGATGCCCCTTCCCACGCTACAAATCTGTCCCTTCACTGGTCTTCACTGCCAGCCGACAGAATGCATGGTCCGCAAGCAAGGGGTTGTGAAGCGCACCCCGTTTGTAAGATTTACTTCTTATCAATATTGATGCCAGCGAGAGTATGGATGAGTCGGTTGCTCTGAGATTGCATGACAAGCGGAGGAAGGGGCGTCACATTCCTAACGCGGGCCATCCATCACTTTCATGGTCTTTCGATAGAGACGACAAAGGGGGGAGAGCAACGGGACTCTTCTGGCGTGGGGGTAGAGGGGAAGCGGAAGAATCGAAGGAAGGAACCTCCGCCTAAAACAGGACTGATTCGCTGGTGAGGGCGAAAAGATTCAGGCAGGCTGCTTAGATGGAACGAGCAGTTGACGCATCGTGGAGAGCAGGTCGTCCAGCATGAATGGCTTCTCCACGACGGCGTACCTGTACGCCAAGAGGGGCGCTGCCTTCTCTCGAACATAGGAAACATCTGCCGTACACACGATGACCGGAATGTGCGCGGTCGTCGGGTCGTTGTGGATACGCTCCAACAATGCCCATGCTGCGTCGCGCCGATGGACGACAATATCAATAATCGCCAGCGCGGGTTGGGCAGCTTGCAGCCGCGCGAAGGTGTCCTCGTCGGCGTGCCAGCACATCGCCTCGTACCCCTCGTCGGAGAGGAACTCCTGCATCAAGGCGAGAAAGGAGTGCTCGTGGTTGATGACGGCGATACGCGGAGCATCCATCGGGGCCACTCTTCCGGTGTGCGTTACCCCGAGAGCGCGGAGCAACGGGCGGTGCCGCAACAAGGCTGGCACCGAACACCATCCAGAGTCTCCCCTAGCAGTCGCATGTCATCTGCGGATGTACAAACACCACAATACCACAAATAACTGCAATGCGACGGAACGCGGTGGTGACCATCTTGCGACCAAAAGGCGACCGAGGTACACGCAAAGATAGCCGCCGCGAGAAGGGACACATGGAAGTGGACGACAGGAAACCGGGATACTACATCGCCATGCAGTTTTCCGTCGCGCAAGGGGGTAGCAACTGGACGACGGAGGCGGGGCCATTTGCATCTGCCGACGAAGCGATTGACGCCACGATTGGGGAGCGCGATTACGGGAACGATTTCAAGCGATGTATTCTGATTCGCGTAGACGAGCAGGGCAGAAGCGTACAGATTGCGCACCCACGCCTCGAATACAAACAACAGCATGATGACTGGCAGGCAAGGCACGAAGACAAAGACGCGGTTGACGAACACCGATGAGGCATCACATTTCTCGTACGGGTCATCCATCACTTTCATGGTTTGTGTGAGTAAATGACAAAGCGTAGAGGAACAGAATTCCTCTAGCATGGGGGAAGAGGGGGAAGGGGCAGTCGGATGTTGAAGGAACCTCCCAAGAGAACCGTTCCGGATGCTGCGTAGGTGAAGCGGAAAGGGACCCCATACTTACACCAACGCCTCACTTTCGCAGTCTGTTTCCCCGAACCCCTTGACAAATGTACGAACGTTGTGTATATTCATAACTGCGAGGTCCCGACGACTGCCGCAACGAGCCGAATGAAGAAGCCGCAAGGTGGATGCGTTTGGAATCGGGTGGAAGCTATCGGGGCTTCGTACTTTTGTGCGTCTTCATGAAGGCGGAGAAGAGAAGCCAAGTGGATATTGTTGGGCGAATGCGCCTGTCTCGTATCTGTTCAGGGTTGGGGGGAATCGTTCGGTGAGAGGCATCAATGCCGTGAAACGATGCCCACCGCTAGCGGCTTGATGTCACGCTTGCCACAAGATAGAGGGCGGGGGCACGATACCCGAACACCGTTCAGAAAACCGTCCCCTCGACTCTGAACAGATACCCTGTCTCACCCTGTGGGCGAGATTTCTTTCAATGCTTTACAATGATGCTGACACCAACCTCGGCAGAGATAGGAGCATGGTTTGGAAGCACATACTCATGCGATAGCACGGGTTTTCAGCGATGGCGGATATATTCAGTACATCCTGCCGCACTTCCAGCGCGAATACACTTGGGAGACTAAGGATTGGCAGACGCTGCTTGACGACGCGTACACAATCTATGATGAATATGACTATCAAGAAGACGATTCGGACCGCAATCGACCAGAACATTTCATGGGTTCGCTCGTTCGTATCGGCAATGGTGCTCGAAATGGTATCACCACGTTCACTCTCGTCGATGGTCAGCAGCGATTGACCACAGTATCTCTCCTTCTATGCGCTCTTTGCTCCATAGTCCGCGAGAATAACCCTGCCTTGGCGAGAGGTATAAGTAGAATGCTCATCAATCCCGATGAAATAAACATGTCAAAGTACAAGCTATTGCCGACAACCAAACATGGTGACCAAGTAACATATATCGAAATTGTAGATGCTGTAACTGCCAAGACTGGCCTGGATGGCTTTCAAACACAACAAACCGATTCGAATATTCTTCCTGCTTACCAATACCTTCACGACCAGTTGAGCGCTAAAGTCGCGGATGGAACGATTGAGGCCGCAAAATTTTTTGCAACTCTCATGCGCTGTTTCGGTGTCGTGACAATCGATTTAAAGTTGGAAGAACAGCCGTACAAGATTTTTGAGAGTCTCAACGCGAAAGGCAAAGCGCTAACGCCTGCGGACCTCGTGCGAAATTTCGTCGCGATGACTCTGCCGGATACAATGCAAAATGAAGTCTTCGAGAAACACTGGTCTGTTATCGATAACTTACTGCGAGAGAAAGAAGCTGTGGGTAGCTCGCGTGTCGGCGAGCTTACAGGTTTCCTGCGCCATTATCTCGCGGCTTGCACGGAAACGCTGTATAGCGTCGATTATGTCTATGAGCGTTTCCGCGACCGTGTACGCCGTGAGTTTCCAGAACCGAAGGCGTTTGTCGATGAAATAGCACGGTTACATCGACTCGCCGGATTCTACGACAAGCTCCTTCGCCCTCAGCACGAACCGGGTATAGCTATCTCATCTCTTTTGTCACACTTGCAGATACTGGAAATGTCCACGGCTTTTCCGCTCCTGCTCAGCGCATATGAGGCCTATGACTCAGGCCAGATTGCGAGTGGTCAGTTCATCGACCTGTTGAACGCCGTAGAGAATTACGCGGTGAGGTTCTTTATCTGTGGGAGGAGGACGAACGCCCTCAATACTATGTTTCCAACGATTTGGGCTGGAATAGACCGAAACCGCTTCTCAGAATCCTCCCGTGAATTGTTAGCTACAAAAAACTACCCGACAGACCAAGAGGTGCGTAATTCCATTCGCTTCGGTAAGATGGACACGCGCAATGCTAAACGAGTCGTTTTTGTCCTCGCAACAGTCAATCGCCATCTCTCCCTAGGTTCAGGTGCGTACACCGTGCTTGACGGCAATCCAACCCTTGAACACATCTTGCCGCAAAAGCTCTCGGGTGCATGGGAAATCGCACTTGGCGACGAATCAGCAGTGGTCCATCAGGAGCATTTGGATACACTTGGCAATCTTACGCTTGTCACGCAAGCTTGGAATTCATCTCTCTCCAACTCGCCATTTGGTGAGAAGAAACCGCGTTTGGCTGAAAACGGACTTCGCCTCAACAGGGATTACTTCACCAAGCCAATTCATCAGTGGAACCGTGATGCAATTCTTGCGCGTGCGGATTGGCTTGCCGAAAACGTGCTTGAAATTTGGCCTGCTCTGGATACACCGGATATAACAGAGGCGGGCGCGGTATTGCGACCGTTGTCCGTAACGATTCTTGGTGTACCACACGCTGTGACCTCTTGGAGCGACGTAATGCACCGCACAGCGGAGACCGTTTCAGAATGGGTTGGAAGCGAATCGTTTCCATCTCTTGCTGAACGTTACCCGAGATTGTTCTCACGGGAACCCTTCAAGTACCGGCCTCGGAAACTCAACAATGGTTGGTGGGTATATGTTAATTTGTCACGCATAGATATTTTGCGCTATTGCAAAACCATTGTTGCGGCGGCAGGAATACCAGAAGCGGAGTGGTCTGTTGAGGAAAGTACCTAATCGCAATGCCTCCAAATCGCATTACGGTGTTGTCCGTTTCGGCGGTCTGCCCTTGCGATGAGCATGTTCCCTCTCGTATCTCTCGGCCTCTTCCTTCTCGATGAACCAGTTATGACCAGCACGAGTGGCCTTCAAGACCCCACGCTGAATCTGCGTACGCAAGCCACCTGAGCTTTTCAGTCCAAGCCTCTTCGCCAACTCTTCTAATGTCACATAATCCTCCAAAACCATGAGCGCAGTCTACACGAGAAATGTAGCGATTGCCCCGCCAAAGACCTTGACAAAATGTAGCGATTCGGCTACACTATGATTGTAGCGATATGGCTACAGATTGTCAAGCAAATGCCTCCATCACTGGTCAGAGCGATGAAGGCGATGCACAGAAGGGATTGGCTCCTATGCAGAACAATGGTACCACGCGAACGGTTGAGGCAAACTCTGGAATGCTCGTTCCCTGCACCGCCAATCAGCAGACGGACCTCAACATGCTGCCCATCATCGAAGCGGTCTATGCGCGATTCAATGAGGGTAAGGTTGCCCGCCAAACGCTCTCGCTGGTGATGGATGCGATGCGGGATTCAAGTGCGGTCGTGGTGATGTACTGCCACAACGGGGAAACGACCAGCCGGGTTCTCTGGCCTATCAGCGTCACGCTCACCAAAGACAACAACCTTGCTTGCCATTCTTACTGCACCTATCGCAGCGAATGGAAGAGTTTCCGCCTTGACCGCATCATCTCCTGCCACGCTCTCACAACTCCCGATGATGTGGCAGCGGCAGCATAAGCAATCAAGTTGGGGGCCGCATTTGGAGCGGCCCCACAAAGGAGAACGAATATGGCAACTATGAACCATCACTTCTACGAACAATCTGTCGCCTCGTGGAATCGAGAGTGGAGCAACGAAGACCTCGACATGGAAGAGATGACAGAGGAAGAGCGGGAAGAGGCAGAGCGTGAGGCAAGGGTGGAAATGGAGCGGGCGATTGATGAGGAGGCATGGTACAGGGAGCAGGAGCGCAGGGACATGCATCTCTCCCCCTATGCAAATATGACGTTTGACGACAATGATGCCCCCTTCTAGGTAGGGAGCGTCCTGAACAGAATCGGAGCGGCGAAAGCCGCTCTTCACAAAATGAAAAGGAGAAAAAAACAAATGGAAGAATGGAGAATACCGAGCTTATGGCATACCGATTTACCCTTACCGAAAGGTGAAAACGAACACACATCAATGCCCCCTATTACAGCCGAGTGGGAATGCGCGTTCCACGAGGGAGGCCACGCCGTTGCGTGTTACAGGCTCTTTCACAGACTCGATTACGTTTCGATTGTCAGCACGAGCGAGTATAGGGGCTGTATGAAGGGCATAGACGAGGATTGGCAGGAACGAGAACCGAAAACACCGGATGCTCAAATACGCGCTCACACAGCCAAAATCGCCACCATCACCCTTTCCGGTGGTGCGGCAGTCGAGAAACTATTTGGAGGTATGCAGGATGTAGAGATGGGCCTTGACCTTGCTGCCGTGCGCGATTTGCTCGAAGACGTTGCCGAAACGAAAGACGAAATGGACCTTTTCATTGACAGGTGTTGGGAGCAATCACGCCGATTGGTGTGGAAGGAATGGGAACCAATAAAGGCGGTGGCGGCTGCGCTCATGGAAAGGAAGACATTGAATAGCAGGCAGGTGAGCCTTGCGATTGAGAGGCTGAAAAGGGAGGAGGACGGCAGACTCGTCAAGTAAGCAGCAACGCCTAAAGGGATGTGGCAGCTAACAGCTACGTAACAGCAACCGGGGCTGTTCAGGTGCTTCTAGCAGGATACAGGCAAGCAGGTTTCTTCGGGTAAGTTTTGTGTTGGAATGGGGCAAAGCCAAAAATCAAATAATCAATCAATCGGTTTTGCAGACCCATGCCTTGCCGCTTGGCTACGCCGCCATCGCGCTATGATTTGCCCTGTTCAGACAGGGAACAAGGCTTGATAGTACCATGACTGTCCAGACCTGTCATCTCGCACGCATCTCACCATTTCGTCTGGCTGGTGGCTGTGCGGCGGATCGGATAAAGTAGAGGCGATGGCGCATCACGTCTTAGGTAGCGTAAAGCGAGGGGCCGGCATGGATTACTTACTCGCGATCCTTCTTCCTCCCGTTGCAGTTTTGCTGAAGGGGAAGCCGGGGCAGGCCGCACTAAACCTTCTTTTAACACTCTGCTTCTGGGTTCCCGGCATGATTCACGCGATCCTCGTCGTGAATAATGCGCATGCCGATAAGCGGAACAAGCAACTCATCAAGGCCATGGATAATCAGAACCGCCGTTAGCGCTGAATGACCAAAGGGAGCCATGCGGCTCCCTGTTCATTGCTCGGTACGGAGCGGCTACCGCTTGGAATATCTGTCGGCACAGCGCGCGGCGGCGGAAACACGCGCGCGGTCAACAGCAGCGGCAGCCGCGACCAGCGCGACAAAGAGCATTGCGAGAAGTGCGACAACGACAAAAAAAAGCATAATCGTTGCTTGAAGCATTTCCATTGGGCTTCCTCCAGTCAAAAATCATCAGAAGCAATTCGTGCATCAAAACGTTTCCTTCTCTTGCCGTCTATCTTCGTTGACGGATGTGACAGAGGATCGCGCGCACGAGGGCATCTTTCTTGCAGACTTGTCAGTCCATGTATGAGGTAATTGTGCCCGATCAATTCCTGCGGCTCGGCTTCGCCGCCAAAGTACTCGGCGAACCCGGTCTCAAAAGCAACGACGCGCGCCGCTGGCAGAGCGGCCCGCACCTGAGACAATCGCTCGTGTACCTCCGCGCGATCTTCGATTACCTCGCACGTAGCGGCATCGCGATGTACCGGATGTCCTCCGACCTCGCGCCATATGCGACTCATCCTGACCTGCCGCAATTCCATCACCAGATTCGCGAGTGTGCCGCCGAACTGGGCGATCTCGGGCGGCACGCGCGCGCGATGGGATTACGGCTCTCGTTCCACCCGTCGCAATTCATTGTCCTGAACAGCCCGGATCGCGCGGTCGTGGAGAAGAGCATCTGGGACTTGACGAGCCAGGCGGAGATCCTCGATTACATGGAGCTTGGGCCGGAGGCGGTTCTCGTCGTCCATGTCGGCGGCGTGTACGGGGACAAGGTGAGCGGCCGGGCGCGGTGGATTGACACGTATTATCAGCTGCCGGAACCCGTCCGGCGGCGACTCGTCCTCGAAAATGATGATATCCGCTTCAGCGCTGCCGATGTGCTCGCAATTCACGACGCGACAGGCGTGCCGCTAATCTTCGATAATCTGCATTTCTGGTGCAACAACCCGGAAGAGTTGTCCATCATGCCAACCTTCGAGCGGTTCGTCCGTACATGGCGGGGTGAAGTCCGCCCGAAAATGCACTTTTCGTCGCCTCGGACGGAGTTCCGGTCGGTAGCGCGGAAAAACCGCACAACCGGGAAATCCGACACCGTGCTACAGCCGCCGATCTGGACCGGGCATGCGGATTTCCTCAATCCGTTTGAATTCATCACCTTCCTGCGGGCGGCATCGCACCTACCCTGCGATGTGATGCTCGAAGCGAACGCGAAGGACCGCGCGCTGATCCGCCTGCGACGCGACCTCGCACGATACGCGCCGGATGTTGCCACACGCTTCGGCGTGATGCCAGATGGCGGTGTTCCTGAGTCAACGCTTGGATCGGACGAGCAATGCGTGCCGGACGACGGCGATGCGTGATCGTCACGCGATACTGCTCACCGCCGCGTAGATCGCGCCGAGAAACCGACTCGGGACTGCAGTGAGGAACCGCGTGCGGTCGAAACCAGCCAAGCGAGCGAGCGTTGCCTATGTGGGATACGAGAGCGGATACGGCACCCAGCGATTCCCCCGGTCAGCGTCGTACTCAACGAGGATAATGCGCCCTCCGGGCCGGAGGAGCGACCGAAGCCGTTGCACGACGGGCAGCTTATCCGCGACGAAATGCAGCGCGTTCGCCATGACAATCCCATCGAGGGTGGGCAGGTCGAGCGCCTGCGTGAAATCGGCATGATGGACGCGCAGGAGCGTGGCTGGGAAGCGAGCGCGGAATGCACGCTCCTGCGCGATGAGTGCGGCGCGGTCGCGATCCACCGAATGAATCACCGCCGCATCGCCGAGAAGTTCAGCGAGCGCGAGTGTGAACGCGCCGCTGCCTGACCCGAGGTCCGCCCATACGGGTTGCTCAGCCGGCGCCGCATCCGCCGCGCTGCGATTATCGAGGAGACCGCCGCGCAACAATGCGATGTGGTCGTGGTGATTCATCCTATCCCTTCCTTTGCACCCGGTTTGACAGATCATGCACCGCTTTCTACACTCTCGCAAGCGACGTACCGATGTATACAATCTCTACGAGGTGGCGCTAATGGCAGACGCGGGTAGCAGGCGGCGAGGACTGGTCATCAGCGCGGCCGCGGCGCTGGTCGTCGCAGCGATCTACGTGCTGCTTCGGCAGCGCAGCGTGCCCGATCTGCTGGTCCAGAGCGACGAGGGATGGCAGCCTGAGGTCCAGGCCGCTATCGGCGGCGAAGTGCTCAGCCCCGGCGCCTACGTTCTACGCGGCGACGCCCGCCTTAGCGATCTTGTCACGGCGGCCGGAGGATATACAGAGCAGGCAGAGCGGACGGCCCTCAACCCCGCCGCGCGCGTGAGCGACGGTATGGAATACGTTATCCCCATCCAGACACCACGCACCACGCGCGTGCCCACGTCTGCGGGCATCGTCGCGCCTGCGAGCGCGTCCTCGACCTCCGTCAGTATCGCGTCGGCGCCCGCTGCCATACCTCGCCAGGCATCAAAGCGTGGCGCCACGCCCGCATCAGGGCGCATCAATATCAATACCGCGACCAGGGAGGAATTAGCGCTGCTTCCCGCGATCGGCTCGGCGATTGCCCAACGGATCATTGACGACCGGACAGCAAACGGTCCCTATACGCAGATCGAAGATCTCGCCCGCGTCCGTGGCATCTCCGCCCATACCGTGGATCAACTCCGTGAACGCATTACCGTCACTCCATAATTCGCCCCTGCCCCTCACGAGCGCGGTTCCCCGTGCGGTAGCAGGCGCGGGCGTATTCCCGCCGATCCTCCTGCCGTGCTGCGGCATCCTCCTCGCCGGTGCTATTGGGTCGAGTCACCACAGTGCCTGGGTAGCCAGGGCAATCGCATCTGAATGAGCGGGGTCTCCGGTAGGATGAGGGTCGATAGATCGCTTATCCTACCGGAGGCTTAT